>Ga0256405_10000069_pt1 | contig 295294 bp, 268 predicted proteins | sample RumenRJG_02DNA_FD_189096 | JGI IMG/M metagenome (GOLD analysis project Ga0256405, IMG submission 189096) | Bovine rumen microbial communities from Lethbridge, Alberta, Canada - RJG_02 | ecosystem: Host-associated > Mammals > Digestive system > Stomach > Rumen | place: Canada: Alberta...
TTTCTTTAAGACGCTTCGAAATAGTATCATTGATTACTTTTCTGCGATACTTCACCACTAAAACCAGGTGATAATGCATTGAGAACACTGAATGATTATTAGTTTCAAAATTCATTTATTTTAAGCCACTTTGGGGAATTTACCACTGAACTTATTATATCATATTTTTATAGATTATTCAATGTGATTTCACCAATTATTACAACTTGTTTATAGAAATTGAGGCGATTCATCCCCGTCTTATAGAAGGCGGAGTATTCTCGCCAAGGATTAGATAAATACATCACCCTTTCACTAATATGACCAATCAATAACAAATAATCTCTTACACATTCATAATTAACAAATTTCAGATAAAACAAAGCTCATTCATATCAAGTATATTCAAATCAGATCTGCCCACTTACTTCCGACAACCTTTTCAAGATCTGTAGGTGCAAGTTCAACCTGATAGCCGACCTTACCGGCACTTACAAACATATTATCAAATTCTTTTGCGGACTCATGAATAAATGTAGGAAATCTTTTCTTCATTCCGATAGGTGAACATCCGCCATGTATATAACCCGTCAGAGGAAGCAGGTCCTTCTGCTTTATCATGCTGATAGCCTTTTCGCCTGCTGCTTTGGCCGCTTTCTTAAGATCGAGTCCCCCTGCTACCGGTATTACAAATACGTAATACGCACCGGACTTGGCCTGTGTAACCAATGTCTTAAAAACCTTATCGGGATTTTCCCCAAGTATCCCAGCAATCTCTTCACCCGTCAATGTAGCATCCGGTTCATATTCATGACTGCTGTATTTAATCTTCTTTCCGTCAAGCACTCTCATTACATTTGTTTTTTCCATTTTAATCTCCAATTATTATTAGAATTTAATAATGTACATAAGTTAAAAAGATTTGTTATTGTCAAAGTCCGCCCTGCGCTGAAGCATGAAATCTCTGACATTCTTCGCTTCCTCATTATCAATAGGATAACAGAGTTTTTCAGCAACATAAGTTGATAATTCAGTAAAATAATCATACATAAGAAACAGTTTATCCCACATATCATTATAATCCGAGCCTGCAAATATACCCTTGAACCGCTGCATTTCTTCACCCGTAAGATATCTCTTCAGATACTTGGAAGACGACCCAGTGGAAACTTTAAAATCATTTTCGATTCCGATCTTCCAGTTTAACATTTTTATAAACATATTCATCATAAGGAATTCCATGGCATGTCTCGCATAAAAGAACTCATCCCGGCAAAGTCCTTTGGTCGCATAATTACTTACCCATCTGAATTCATTTACTGTATTGAAGAATTCAAATTCACCCGGCTTTGAAATATAGAAAAAAGCATCGGTTTCAATATCAGACAGTTCTTCGAAAGAATCCTTATTGATAAGGACTCTTCTCGATTCTTTGAAGTAAAGATTTATAACCTGTAAATCGTTTACATCAATAAATGTCAGATCGATCCTGTTGCCATCCTTATATTGAGTGAGATATGTAAAAGGCTCTCTGCTTTTATAATCGTAAGGATGATTATAAAAATCTTCAGGCATCTGCATTATCAGAATCTCACCGAAACGTTTCATATAATCCTTATCAGAAGTAAACTCTCTGATATCAGTAACATAAAATGTCATGTCGATATCAGAATATTTATCATGAACCGAACCCGGATTAACCTTTGAGCCTTCCATAGTCACCGCCCTGATCCTATCGTCTTCTTCAGCGGTTTCTATAATAAGATCAAACATTTCTTCATATGTCATAAATCTATCCTCGTCTTTCAGTTTGTTACCATCCGTACATACATCGGTAATTATATCACGGAAAGAAGCCGAACAGCAACGATAGAACCATATACAGTATTACTCCCAAACAGCAACGATAGAACCATATACAGTATTACTCCCAAACAGCAACGATAGAACCATATACAGTATTATTGCCACACATCGACATAGAAACATTCAGTTCCCATAATACAAAAAATCGTGAAACGCTATTAACTGCAATCCCACGATTTTTTGTAAAGAAAGGTTTTTTGTTGTTTTATTTAATTACCGATATACTCTGTCGGTCTGCAAATACAGCAACAAATATCAGGAATACCACACCCTGAATAAGCTGCATTGCCTGAGTAGTAAGACCCATCATTGTAAGACCGTTATTCAGTACTATATAAAGCAGCGAACCTACTATTATATTTTCAAATTTTACCTTTGAACCACCCGAGATCGGCATACCACCGAGTACGAGTGCGATAAGAATCTGAGTTTCAAGCTGGCTTCCTACATTCGCTGTAGCAGATCCATTCTTAGCAATATTGATAAATGCTGCAAGACCTGTAATCGCACCTGCCAGAACATATATAAGGAATTTCATTTTTTCAGTTCTTATACCAGCGAACTTTGCAGCTTTCTCTCCGGCACCGATTGCCTTAAGATATATACCGAACTTGGTAAATCTGAATACTATAAAGCCGATTGCAAGCACAGCAACTGTAATACCAAGCTTAACTCCGGTAGTATCATAATCATAAACCTTCATATTTGCCGCAACCGGCGAATTTGAAGCCATATATTTGATAAAACCTCTGAAAAGGAACATGGTACATATAGTAACAATAAAGGATTTAATCTTTCTGTTTACATAGAAGAATCCGTTAAATGCACCAATTGCAGCACCTGCAAGGATTCCGCCAAGAACCGCAAGCGCCATATTTACACCTGACAGTTTACATACAACTATAGATGCAATACCCATTATCGAGCCCTGGGAGAAATCCAGACCGCCCATAGTCATTATGAAAAATACTCCTGTTGCTGAAATAAGAACAACATATACCTGATTAAGGATAAGCTTTCTGCTGTTCCACATGCTTCCGTGTGTAAGGATATTGAAAATAATACACACTACTATAAGTCCGATTATCGGAAGAGCAGAACGGATCATCCTCATGATTGATTGTTTTCTAAGTGCCCCTTTCAAAGAGGTCTTAATTTTATTAGCACCCATGATCAGCCCTCCTTATACCATCTTTGCGATGAGGCTGTTCTCATCCATATCTACACTTCTCATAAGCTCTCCGCTTATCTTTCCGTCTTTCATGATAATGATTCTGTCACACATTCCGATAAGTTCCATCAGCTCTTCGGATATCATGATGATAGACTTTCCCTGCTTTCTCATACGGTCCATAAGCTGGTAAATATCCTGTTTAACCTTGATATCAATACCTCTTGTAGGACTGTCCAGGACAAGAATATCAGAATCCTTTCCTATCCATCTTGCAAGAACAACCTTCTGTTTATTTCCACCCGAGAGATATGATACAAACTGATCTACACTCTGCATTTTGGTAGACATTTTGGTAGCGTACTCATGAGCAAATGCTGTCATCCTCTTATCTTTCAGTAAATGAGTCTTTCCCGAAAGATTATCAAGTGAAGGAAGACAAATGTTATCTCTGATACTCTGATTCATTACGACAGATTCGTTATCTCTATCCTTCGAAGTATAGGCGATACTGTGTGATATCGCTGTCGGTATATTACTCACTTCTGTCCCGTCAGCCAGAACAACTTTTCCTGTTCTGTCAAATGATGCACCGAAGCATGCTTTTCCGACTTCATGCATTCCTGATTCAGAAAGACCTCCGAATCCAAGTATCTCTCCCTTATGAAGATCGAAACTGATATTCGATATGATTCCCGGTACGGTAACATTTTGTACACTCATAACAACCTTATCGGATATAGGTTCGCCATAGTCAGCTCTATAATAATCTCCTGTAACTTCACGACCGACCATCAGCTTCTTTAAGCCTTCTTCGTCTATATCTTCGCTTTTAACCGTATCAATATATACTCCGTCTCTCAGAACCGTAATAGTATCAGACATTCTGAGAACCTCAGGAAGATCATGGGAAATGAATATTATGGTATTCCCCTCTTTTCTGATGCGGTTCATATGCTTATACAGCTCTTCACGTCCTTCCTGTGAAAGAGCCGTTGTCGTCTCATCGATAACGACTATCTTCGGATTAAAGTAAGTTGCCTTAACTATCTCGACAAGCTTTCTATCCTCAAAATTATAATTTTCGATCATATCCGAAGCCTTAATACGGTCAAAGCCGTATTTCTTCAGGATTTCATTCGCTTTACGATTCATTGCTCCGGTATTCTTGATTCCGAACTTTACGAACTTATCCTCATGTCCGAGGAAAATGTTCTCTGCAACAGTAAGTCCGTCAAGAGTACCGAGCTCCTGTACTATGATCGATATACCTTCATTATTTGCTTCTACCTGATTTGCCGGATCAACTTCCTTTCCATCAAGGAAAAAACTACCGCTATCCTTCTGATATATACCTGTGAGGCAGTTTGTAAGTGTCGACTTACCCGAACCGTTTTCACCTATAAGTGCGTGTACCTCACCCTTTGCTATTTCAAAAGATACTTCCTTCAAAGCCCTTGTGATTCCGAAGGATTTACTTATATTTTCTACCTTTAATCTGATCTCACTCATGGTAAATCCTCCTTTCTATTTCACAATCTCGCCCTTATCAACCTTGGTTGTTAAAGTAACGATTATAAGCAGTGCAAATCCGGTAATAACATCCTGAATTGCAGTAGGCGCACCAAGAGCGATAAATCCGAAGAAAATAATATTTATAACAAACTCACCTATTATTATTGCAGGAAGCGGCATTCCGTACTTCTTAAATGCTAGTCCGAAGAAGCATCCCATAGTCGGAACGAAATTACGGCTCATTGAAGCCATACCAGTTACTGCAACCATGGATGATCCGTAACTTATTGTAAGTACAGCCATGATGCCAAGAAAAGCACCACTGATAACAAATACAAGAACCTTATAGAAGTTAACATTGATACCCATATTCTTTGCAACAAACTCATTGCTTCCGATAGCATAAGTATATGTTCCGACTTTCGTGTAATTAAGAAGGACATATGCTATTACAAAAGCAATAACAGCAAGGATCAGATTTCCCGGCATCTGACCGAAAGCTCTGAGTTCCGAAGGCAGCGTCTGTTCAACTCCGCCCGCGATATAATTCGCAACAGACTCATAAATAAGTGCAAGTCCGGTTGTTACGATCATCGATGGAATTCTGAGCTTAGCATAAAAAATACCATTTAATAAACCTACAAAAGCTCCCGTCATTATTGCTCCGACAATCAGACCAAAGTATCCGAGTCCGAAACGATTGGCAAAGACACAACCTACAATTGCGGAAAGCATTATATTTGCACCGATTGAAAAATCGAACATTCCCATAACCATGACAAAATAAAAGCCCACAGCGCCCACTGAGGCCAGCAGTGACGCTTCAAAATAGCTCAGCATATTCTTTGCGGAGCCGAAATTATTCGGGGTAATCACTTTAAAGATACCCCAGGAAAGAACAACCAGAAGTATAAGAAGCAGATACCCTTTGACCTGTCCTGACATCTTTTTACCCGTTGTTTTTTCGGATGCATTCATGCAAAATCACCTCTTTTTTTCAGAAAATGAGCCGGTACCGCCGTGCGATACCGGCCCATTAAAGGATATAGAAAATTAACTTACAGTCTATTTAGTTACTCATTTACCCGATCTGGAAGCTGCATCTTCGATTGAAAGTGATGCTGCCTTCTTCTTAAGACCTTCCATATCAAGCTTTGACATTTCTACAAGCTCCTCGTCAGTGTACGGAAGCTGATCTACAAAGTACTTCTCATAATCTGCATAATCTTCAGGTGAAGATACATAGAGATAAGGGAAGTTGATGTCTTCAAACTTACCTGCATTATCTTTATAGTTACCCTTAATTGCATTGTAAACAGCCATGAATGCGAAGAGTGGATCACAATAATGTCCGCCCGACTCACCTGCCATCGAACCATTTGCAAGTCTTTCTCCGAGATCCGGAAGGAAGTCTGTTGAAACGATATCGATCTGGTCTGTCTTTCCTGCTCTTTCTACAGCTGCGATAGCCCCCTGAAGAGGATCTCCGCCACCGCCTGCAGGAATGATTGCATCAAGGTCAGGATTTGCACTCATGAGAGCTTCTGCAGCCTTGGAACCACCCTCTGAAGAAGTACCAGCATACTGAGGCTCAGACAGAACTGCCTGATCATCAGGATGTGCACTATTCCACTTTTCCACGCCTGCTTTATATCCTTCCCATCTTCCGAGCCATGTAGCATCGCCCTGCTCCCATCCGATAAGACCGATATTTCTGTCACCCTTATCAAGAAGAATCTGAACGAGCTTTTCACCATTTTCAGGTTCATTCTCATGTACAGCTCCGATAAAATATTCAGAATCAAGTGCTGCCTTATAGATGTCAGGACTTGTTTCCTGGTTGATTATTCTGAAGAACTGTGCAAGATATACACCATTGTCATTACATGTCTTAATAGCCGAAGCCATCTCTGTGTCTGATGAATTACAGATAATGATTCCCTGACAACCTGCTGCACAAAGCTGCTCAACAGATGCAGTAACCTTCTCTGATACATGTCCTTGATCTACATACTGGATCTGAACTCCCAGTGAATCAGCTGCCTTATCAAGGATCATCTTACACTGAGAACCAAGTACATCTGTAGAACTCCATATTGAAACTCCGATTTTGATCTCGCCATCAGGCTTTACAGCAGTTTCAGAACCTCCGTCACCACCTGCAGCCTGAGCTTCAGTATTATTAGCTGCCGTGTTTGATGATCCACCCGAACCGCTTCCGCATCCTGTAAATGCAGAAACTAACATCATTGCACTAAGCAGTACACTAACGAGTTTCTTTTTCATTTAAATACCTCCTAATGAATATAAACCTCATTTCATTATCAAAGTTTCTTCGCGAATACTCCCCATCTCTGATGGTTTTATCTTATAGCGATTTAGTACAAAAAAACATGGAAAATATTTTGCGGATTGGTAATATTTTATCTTTTATATAAATTATCCATCTCACAATCACAAAAATAGTACCAAAATAATCAATAAAGCATAACAAAAGACCGCAATTTTTCACATAAGAACTGTGATACTCGCGGCCTTTGTAATAGTGCTATATGGATTTTCTGTATTTACTCGGTGATATTCCCTCTATTTTCTTAAACACCTTCGTAAAATAGAAATAATCATTATATCCGACAATCTCTGATATCTCCTGTATGGATAAGCTGTCGTCTCTGAGAAGTTCCTTGGCTCTTTGTATTCTAAGTGATGCAATATAATCAGAGAAATTAACCTGCAGCTTCTCCTTTATCATCTTACTCAGATGTCCCATACTAATATTATACTTAGTTGACAGTGAAGTAAGAGATATATCCTCCATATAGTGCTCTCGGATCTCGGAAATCACATTATCAATCATCCTGTCTGATACAGGAGCCTTCTCTTCATCATCGATCTCCGCCTCACCACGATCTCTGATAATCGCAGACATAACACGTTCGAGTTCTTCTTCCTTGATCGGCTTCAACAGATAATCAAAAGCATGGTGCTGAATTGCTTCCTGAGCATATGAAAATTCTGCATAGCCCGATATTATGACCACTTTGGAATCAGGTGAAACATCAGGTATCTCTTGAAGTAATTCAAGTCCGGAAAGCCCCGGCATTCGTATGTCTGCAAAAACAACATCAGGTTTGAACTGAGCTATCTCTTCTTTAGCTGTAAGACCGTTATTGGCCGTGCCCACAACCCATGCATTTATATCAAGTTTTTCAAGCAGCTTCTTTAGTCCGAGTGTAATCCAGACTTCATCATCCGCTATATAAACATTCAACATATTATACCTCTCTTATATGATCCGGAACAGAAATATGTATCTCAGTGCCTTCATCCATCTCACTGTCTACTGTCATTGAATAATCATCACCATAGAATAGTTTTAGGCGCTGGACAATATTGCTGAGACCTATTCCACTGTTTTCACGAGGATTTTTTATCATATTCCTAAGCTTCTCAAGTGTCTCTTCATCCATTCCGCATCCATCGTCCTTAACAGTAAGCTCTAATCTGTCATTTACGAGCTCCACCTTTACATCAACAGTTCCCGAATCCATCTTGCTTTCAAGTCCGTGAAAAACAGAATTTTCAACAAGCGGCTGAAGAAAGAATCTGATTATAGGTTTATCCATAACTGATTCATCGATATCTGTTCTGATCATTATCTTTCCCATAAAACGGTATTCAATGATTCTCGCATATTTTTCGATATATGATACTTCATCTCTGATAGTAACAATGTTACTTCCCTTTACCGCATATCTGAATATGTCAGAAAGACACATTGCCATCTCCGCAATACTGTCTTCATCTTTGATCAGTGCCATGTCTCTCATACATGAAAGTGTATTATATAAGAAATGCGGATTGATCTGATTACGATATGCAAGTATTTCTGTCTTTTGTTGAGCAAGTTCAGTTTCATATATACGGATCTTGCTCTCGCTTATTTCCTTGATCATCTGTTGATTCTCATCAAGCATATGGTCAAGATTTGAAGCAACCTTGCCGATTTCATCTGTTCTATTCAGATTAAGCCTCTTCTCCGGATGACCTATCGATTCATCAATAAATCGATCGAGTGCATGTATCGGACGGGCCATACGATAATATGAGAAGAAAATGATAATTGCGAGAAGGATAAATGCAAGGATAAATGCAAGGACAATAAATTTTCTGATTCCTTCAGTATCGGATGTATTTCCCGAAACAGAAACAGCAACGGCAATTCTTATACCATTCTGCCAATTACCCTCACGATAAATAAAGTCATTGTCAGCCTTCAGATCCTGCATGTCCGCCTCAGGCGGTACATTTCCAAATGCATGATAAGAAAGGTCCAGATTATTAGAATCGCTGAGCAGCATGGCTGAAGTACTGTCATTCAATATATTATGGAGAGATCCGTCAATCCTCCAATGCTCTATATAGAATACGCACATTCCGACCAGAGATGCATTTACTCCGCTTTCACCATAAATTGGATAATAAAACGCATAATAGAAGTCATTCCTGTCAGGAAAATACCAGTCAGCGTTAAGATCTTCTTCCTTTCGGATGTATAATTGCTTTTCCGGCATCGTTACCTGTTTTCCGAGCGTAACAACCGGATTCATCTCTTTATCATAAATGATTGCCGAAACTATTTCTCTATCTTTCAGAACGATCTGCGAAAAATAAGATGACAGCTGTGCATCCCTAACCTCTTTATCCGATTCATCATCTATCAGAGCACCATTACCGGAATCTTCGTCTATAACGAGATATCGGCAAAGTGCTTCAGCATTATATCTTAGATTCTCCTCATACAGACTAAGCTCATTATCCGCTTGTCTAAGCAAACTTTCCGCAAGTGTTTCCGCGTAAGTACGAGTAGTCTGTTTCACATATAAAAATGCAGCAAATAGAGTTATTGAAAGAACAACAAGAATCGCAAAAACGATACATACAAGCTGTAGTATTATGCTATTCTTTATTTTCTGTATCATTATTACGAACTTCCTCCAACATACAGCTAATTACAGGAACTCAGGGGAAACAAAGCTCACACCATTATCAATCAGTTCACCCAGTATTATCTTATAATACTCTGTACACATTTTTTCCGTCTCATCATGTGCATGAAGCAGCAGAATATGATAACTTCCGTCTTCATAGAGAACTGCTCCCGTTTCGGGATTTTTATCTTTAGTTCTTTTAATCACATCATCAATTGAAAAATTATTGCCTTGACGTATATTATACTCCATGAAATCAAATGTCCAATATGTGTCAATATCCTTATCAAGCCATTCTTCTTTCCAGCCCGAATATACTATATGCGTATCATCAACCTTATTAAATCCATTATCTGATAGATATTTCTGATAACGGTCCTTGTTAACTCCGCCTTTATCACCATATGGGAATCTAAAGGGTCTGAAGCGACGCTCGACGCCTGCCTCTTTATACAGGTTATCAAGAACTGCCTCACACTTTTCAATTTCTTTAACACCTTCTTCAAAAGAAAGTTCAGAAAAATGTGGATGTGAATAACTGTGATTACCGACAATGATGCCATTCTTCAACGCATAAAGTGCCTCATCATGATAATGCTCGACATTTTCACCCCATGCAAACATCAATACCGGTATCTTCTTATCCTTAAGATAGTCGATTATCGCTACAGTATTCTCTGATGCGATATCATCAATTGTAAGTAAAGCCTTTATCATTATAATGTCCTCCCCAATATGACATTCGATGTTTATAATTTATCACAAATCCGATAATAATTCATCTATAAAAGAATTATTGAAGAAACTCAAAAAAGGCCCGGCAGATTCCTGCCGGACCCGTTTAAATCAGATTGATTTACTTGTTACTTATGAGGCGTCCTTTATCGTCAAATACAAACTTTTCATAATTGATAGACTGTTCTCCTGTAAGAACATTACCATTTCTGAAATAATATGTATCTCCATCAATAACATGCCATCCTGCCTCCATACCATGACCCTTCTCATCAACATAGCTAATGACAGTATCAACCCTTTTATCACCAAAATAATAATCATAGTAATATACAGTTCTTTCAAAGAATCCCGGCTCAGTACGGACCGATCCGTCAGAATTTGAAACTAGCAATTTATTGTAAGCATCATATCCGGCATAAACAAGTTCTCCATCTGAAATGATATATTGTTTACCGTTTTGATTTAAAATTCCGTTATATGCTGTTCCGTCATCATTTGCATAAAGCCAGCTTCCATCAGTAGCTTTTGTCCATCCACTTGAAAGATTGCCATTAGGTCCGAAAACATACCCATACGAACCAACATACTTTACTCCGGTACTGACATTTCCCTTAGGATTTATATAATAAGTACCCTTACCTATTGTAACAAGACCTGTACTTCCTGTATATATTCCATCGTGATCAAAGTAATACCAGATCTTTGCAGGATAATATGGTGACATTTTTAATTGATGCCAACCCTTAGGTGCCAGTTTAACCTTTCCGTTTTTATCAGCAATATAACACATTCCGTCATAAAACATGAATATATCATCACTGATCATTCTACCATATTCATCAAAAATATAATCGCTGCCGTTGATCGTCCTTTTGTCATATTCTATTATTTTGCCGTCTTCAACATAATACCAATCTGCACCAAGATGATTCCAACCCTCTTTCGTAATCTCTTTACCATCTGATCCGAATATTGCATCTCTTGATGTATGGGTTTTAGGATTATAAAGATCATTGACAGTTGTATTTGTCATCATATGACCCATAATATTAAATCCGTATGTTGCACCATTAATTTCTAAGAATTGCTTAATGGCAACAGTATTATCTTCAAACATATAATACCAAACAAGCTCGAAATATGGTTGTCCGTTTTCATCATATTCTTCAGACTTACCGCTAACCCATCCGGCTTTATTCTTCTTAACCATTCTTCCGTTTTCATCAAAGAGATATATCTTTCCGGTTTTATAGTCTATTCCGGTGCCGTTTTTTATAAGATAACCGTCGGATCTAATTCCGTATGTAACATCTCCTGCCGTCATAAATTCGGTCTTAACCGTTCCATCATTATAAACAAAGCAATCATAAGAATATCGCGGATCATTATATGTATACCATCCGGCCTTTCCGGTAACAAGTGCACCGTTTTCATCAAAGTAATAATACTTGGAATCAACAAGATTAATTCCTTGATACGTAATTCCGTTACTAAAGTAATATGTCTTACCGCCTATAGTCTTCCAACCATTAGCCCCTTTTCCGTCCTTTTCGAAATATCCCCATTTATCTTCCCCAGGACTTGAAAATTTAACCCATCCGGTTTTCATATCTCCTTTATCACCGAAGAAATAGTTATATCCATCAAAAATGTGAAAACCAGTGACAATGCTTCCGTCTTCAAACACATAATATTTTTTGCCATCAATTGTTTTCCAACCGCTGACTATAGAACCATCAGGCTCTGAATAACATGGCATAAAATATTCAATATTTCTTCTATAATAAAATCCTGTTTGTAAGACACCGTCTTTATCCAGATAATAATCCTTACCCTTATATGTCAGAATATTATCTGTTTTAAGATCATAGCCCCAAATGTATTCTCCGGACGAATCACTGGATTGATTTCCGAAAAAGTACCATTTACCGTCAATCTGGCACCAGCCTTGTGCAAGTATTCCGTCTTTCTTTGCATAATACCACATACTTGAAGAATGATTTAATGTTTTAGCATCATACAGCTTTGTTTCTATCCATCCTTTTTCCTTTAAAGCACCGTCTTTACCGAAATAATAATTATATTTTCCGATCAGAAGAGGTCCATAATTAATTGGAAAACCTGATACATCATAGGTTCCGTCAAAATAATTATTTACATATCCAAAGAAATAGGTTTTATCGCCAACCTTGGTCCAGCCACTCTGCAATACTCCGGAAGTATCGGCATAATACCAATCAATAACCTTCATTCCATCCCAATATGTATATTCACCGTTATTGATCCAACCTGTCAGCATTTGTCCGGATTTATTAAACATATAAGATTTTTCGGCAATGGTGTATATATCACCTTTATTCATCTCATAACCGGACGGTACCCACTTTCCGTTTTCATCCTCATATTCATATCCGAAGTGATACCAGTTATTATCTATTTTTTTCCATCCTGTTTCAAGCTTTCCGTCTTTATCGGAATGATAATACACTGAGCCATCTCCCAAAACATTTATCCAGCCTCTCATAAGAGCACCGGAAGGACTGAAATAATAATCATCGCCATATATACTATGTTGATAAGTATTCATGTAAAAATCTTCAAGAATATATGTATTATTTTCACCTGCATAAGTATATCCGAAGAAATAATCTATATTATCAATATTCTTCCAACCCGAATCAAGCTTACCGCTATTATCAGCATGATACCAATCGTTATACTGACTCTTAAACCATCCGGTCTTCATAATACCGTTGTCATCGAAGAAATATGCCGTATCATTAATTGAATATACGCATTCTTTACGCATTGAATAATCAGTTACAGAATGATTTCCTTCACCATCTACCGAATCAAATCCGAAAAAGTAATAATTTCCGTCAATTTTTTTCCAACCCTGTGCCGCACGACCGCTATCCAAAAAATAATATGTATCTCCGTCAATAACTTTCCATCCGGTTACCATATAGCCATCTGAATCGAAGTAATACATATTTCCGTTAAGATAAACCGAGTCACTTATATAATAATCCCACGCTCCCGATCCATAATAAAATCTATATTTTCCATCTACCAAAGTCCAGCCGATATTATTTGAACCTGCATTCTTGTCTTCATCATTAGTTACAACAGGTTTACTATCATCAGAAAGCTTTTCAACTGTTTCAGCATCTTTAGGATTTATTTTCTCAGAATCATAAATATCAGATTTCTTATCCTGTTCTGCTACATCAGATATCTCTTCTTTAACATCTTGAGAATCAGCAATATCAGATATAACTTTCTCCTCATTATCTGTATCTGATATTGTCTCTTCTACGTCAACAGTTTCAGAATTTTCTGCATCCGATTCCACTTCTTCAGAATCATTATCCTCAGATACATTCTCTTCGGATTCATTTTCCTCAGAAGTAAACTCATCAGATGATTTTTCTTCCGTATCTGTAGATACTTCATCAACTAAATCATCAGTTTCAGAAAGCGTATCAGAATAATTATCCGAATCGGAAATATCTGTCATTTCATCATCTGAATAATCAGCATCTTCTGTATCTTCAGTATCTTCCGAAACCACAGTTTCCGTATCAGAAACCAGCTCATCGGCATGAACGGCCTTTGCGCCGGAAATCCCCCCGGAAATCATAAGTGCCATCAGCGAAACCAACCAAGGGCTTGCATGTTTCCTCATAAAATAATACCTCCTCTTTATAATTTTAAATATATTTCAATAATATAACATATTAATTATATAGATTTAATTAATTGCATTTCAACTGTAATTCAGATGATTTTTATAAATTAATATAAGCGAAAAATCTTTTGTAAAAAAATAAAAAAAAGCATGTTTGAAAAAAATAAAAAAAGTTATTGACAAAAAAATTAACTCGTGTTATCTTTTTATCACAATGATATTATCTAAGTGATAAGATGTAATTGTGATGAGAAGGAGGATAAAAAAATGTCACAAAATAACAACTACAATAATCTGGGTTCAAATTCTTACGGTCAGCAGCCTCAATACGGCCAGCAGCCACCGTATAATCAGCAGCAGGCATATAATCAGCAGATGACTTATAACCAGCAGCCACAATACGGTCAGCAGCCACCGTACAGACCTCAGCAGCCTGTAAGACCTGCTCAGCCAAGCGACGGAAACAACTATAAAATGCCACTTATAATCGGAGGAATAGTTGCCGGTGTTATCATTGTTTGTCTTGTAGTAGTTTTAATACTTGAACATAACAAGAATAACAGTTCAAGTACTGCTTCTGCAGAACCATCAACAAAAACAGCAACCGAAGCAAAAACCGAAGCTCGTAAAGAAGTTACAACTGAAGAATTTACTTGGGAAGACACTGAAGCTGCAACCGAGGCACCAACTGAAGCGAAAACCGAAGCTGCTACTGAAGCTGTTACGGAAGCAACAACCGAAGCCGTAACCGAAGCTGCTACAGAAGCTCCAACAGAAGCAACAACCGAAGCTACTGATGCATCTGTCACTCCTGCACCAAGCAGCACTTCTACAGTAGCCGGACTTTCAGATGATATTTACTCAGAACAGATTGCAATAAACGGAACTGTATATCACTTACCATTTGATTATTCAAATATAAGCAATGATTATACATTTGATATGGCTGATTACGGTCATGATGATAATTACACATTAAATCCTCAGGATAAGGTAACATCAACAATAGATTTAAAGAATCCAAATATGGATAAAGATGTTGATTTCTATGTAGGATTTATGAATACATCAAATGAACCTAAGAAGATCAAGGAAACAAGCATCTGGGCTGTTGATTTCGATATAACATGGGCAGATTCAACCGATTATCCTGAAGTTGTATTACCAAAGGGAATCACATGGGGAAGTACTCTGGCAGAAGTAAAAGCTGCGTATGGTGAACCAACTGATGATCCATACTATGCTGAAAGCCTTGGATATTGGGAATATACATATGAAGATGATGATTATGATTATAGTTTAAGTCTTATAATTTATGAAGATAAGGGAGTTACAGAAATATCAGTAAAGAGTTATAAAGCTGATTAATAACTACGCTTCCACAATATAAAAAATGGGGCAGCCACATAAAAAGTGACTGTCCCATTTTTTTAACTAATTATTCAAATATTTTCCCGTTAACGAATTCTTTAAATTGTTGATAGCTTTCTTTGCGGTATGCTGTTTTATAAGTCCTTCCTTAGCATATGACGCGACAGAAATAAATTCACCGGTAATGGATATAACGAGAAGTGCAATATTTAAATCAGCAAAACCTGCTCCAACTCTGGCAATAATTTCACTCTTCGCTTCTCTATCCTCAACAACCTCACCGATTCTTGTAAGAGCATCTCTGAGTAAGCCATAACTTAGTCCCTCAACATGAAAAATATCAAATTCAATCTCCGTCTTTAAATTGGAAGAAACCTTCGATAAACTGCCTTTAAACATTCTTCCATTGCTAGATGCCAAGTAATTCAACGAATTGATAAGATCTTGTTCTATCTGTTCTCTCGTCATATAATTGCCCCCCTGTAGTAAATGTTTTCAGTAAAATTATATCCGAAAATCCTTTTAACCATTTCCCCAAATGATACTTATCGCTGATAAGTTAAATATATATACATGAGTAACTACTACTCAAGTCCAAGTGTTTCGCCAGGTCTGAGAATGATCTTACCCGGGCCGTCAAAACTTTCAGCAGCTGTTATATCGAAGCCCTCCTCATTACTTGAAGGTTCCATATGATACGGAATGGTATGCTTCGCATTTATAACTTTCGCGCACTCTGAAGCTTCCGTAACATCCATATTATATACACCATCACAACAAATAAAAGCATAATCAAGCTTCCTGTCAGCAAGATCAGTCATAGTCGGTGTAGTTGATGTATCTCCGGAAAAATATACTGAAACCCCATCTGAAAAAGTAAGTATAAATCCTACGCAATTTGAAGCATCATGATTCTTGTTATATCCGGCCTCGACTGCTTCAACCTTGACATAACCAAGATCAAAGCTTTGATGTTCACCACCTTGAAGAGCTTCAATCCATTTAATAGTACTGCAGTCAGGATTTCTTGATTTAATAAGATTATCCTGTGTGTGATCATAATGATCATGTGTCATAAGAATAAGATCAGCCGGAAGGTCATATCCTTCGCCTCTGAAAGGATCAATATATATTACCTTTCCTTCTTTAGTTACGATTCTTACACTCGCGTGTCCCTGATACAATAATTCAGACTGCATTTCGTCCCCCTTATTAGTCTCATTTGATAAATCTTGAGTCGTTTCCTCTTTTGTCAGTATGTCATCCGGATCCGTCGTATCTTCTTTTGTTACAGAAGTTTCTTCGATAGAATTCGACGTTTCATCTACCGTTTGTGAATCATTATCATCCGATAAATCATCTGAAGACTCCGATTCTGTAACAAACTCGGTTTCTTCAAGTTTTGCGGCTGTTTCTGAACTAATATCATCTTTCTTATTATCATTACCTGAACATCCCTGAACAGTAATTATCACAAATATAGATAATAATATGATTTTTAATATTTTCATTTTAACACCTGTTAAGACTCGAGGAATAAATAAATTTACCGTAAGGCCATCAACCCTTTTTAAACTAATAATTCTCGCAATATAAAATAACAAATGGCTCTTTGGTAAATTTACTTAGATATTATAACATAAATATGATAATGAAATTGTTAATTAATTATAAAAAATTGTATGGTGTCAGAAGCATATCTGACACCATACAAAATTAGAATCAAACAAAAAATTGAATTAAACAGCATTTCCGTTAACTGTAAATGTAATATGCGGAGCATTTCTTCTGATAAGCTTTATAATATCATCAGAATTCTGACCACCTCTTACATCAAAAGAGGAAAATTTGTATTCCTTCAACTGCTTCTTAGAAGGAGTTAAATACTGCCCCTTCATCGTTTTACCATTTCGATCCTGAATAGAAAACTGTCTTGTAACAATCTTAAGATCGGAAAAAGATATACGTCCGATATCATCAAGTTTCCATACCTTAAACCCTGCAACCGACCCCGACGAAAGATTGTAGATCAACTCCCTATTTTTTGTGATAGTAAAATCTGCATACTTATCTTTTGCCTGATGTTTTGCATAAAACTGTGCCAAGAACTTCTTGTTTGTATTTTTGTCAGCAAAAATACAAGCTGCAACTGCAATAAAAATTACTGCTACAATAGCAATTCCAATTAGTGACATAGTGTTTTAACCTCCCCACATATTAATAACACTTAATATTTTAGCTTCTTCCCACATATGGCGCAGAAGCTTGTTCCTGTTGTCGGTGTTCCACATCCCGGACAAAACTTTGGATAACCGCTTTCTGTTTTATCGTCCAATGCTGATCTATGAACCGTTGTGTGCGCCGGTGTTGGCCTCTTCCAATTCTTCACATCTTCGTCATTAGCCATTACATTTTCCAGATCCAGCATATTAACAGTTGTAAGGTTATCATCATTCGGCTTAATTGAATTAATCTGGAAATCCATAACCTGAAATCCCTTATTCATAAGCTCGCTTACACATGCCATCTGAAGTGCCGGTGCCTCGTTCATAAGCTTTTTCATAGCAATCCCCTTATTGCTGCACTTCTGAAGTTCCTGTGTTAATACTAATTTTATTATTGTCTTCACATAATCGGCTGCCCGCTCATCGCCCTCGTTCCAATTTGACGATGAAACTTCTGTTTTGCCGCATATTACAAGGAATACTCCCGAAAAAGTCCTGTCATAATAAACTGCGCTTTCGGAAAAATCCACCTTGATCGGTAATAATAAATCATTCTGTCCCATAAAATACATATCCCCCTTATAAGCGTATTGTATTATCACGTTCTGACACAGAATTAATTATATCATTTTTTTGATATTATATACACATTTTTAATATATTTTAGTATTTATAAACGTTTATAAAACTTTATATCCAGCTTCGATTATAACAATGAAAAAAATATGAAACTACTACTTAATTCCAACTTTTTCCATGGTAAATTTCAGTTTTTTTATACATATTGCAAAAATCAGCATTTAATTTTTAGAAAAAATGACATAAATTGAACTTGTATTATAATACATTATATAAAGTTATAAATCAACCATTTTAATATGATTTATATCCACTCAACAGTTCCTGTCTCTATATCATATACTGCACCAAGAACATCCAGGTCTCCGTCTTCAATATCCGGATGATCATGAAATGCATTTTTGATCATATCAACTCCATGACGAACGTTTAAAACCGTTGCTTTATAATCATCCTTCTCTGTGCCTATTGCTTCGGTAATATCTTCAATTATATATTTGATAAACTTATCTGTAGCCTCATGATCAGTATTCTGCGCCGCTGATATTGCTCCGCATTTCGTATGACCAAGCATAACAATTACATTTGCATCCAAATGTGAAAAAGCATATTCAATACTTCCAAGCTGATGTTTATCAATTACATTTCCTGCAACACGGATTACAAAGAGCTCTCCTATCCCTGCTGAAAAAATAGCATCCGGGATAACTCTTGAATCCGAACAGGTTATCACAATCGCATATGGATGCTGACCGTCCCTGGCTGTCTTTATTCGGATAGGAAGTGATACATCACCTGCATTTCGTCCCTCACGAACATATAATTCATTTCCTTCTTTAAGCCTTTCTAAAACTTTTTCATTTTCTTTATTCATAATGCCCCCTAACAATTAAGTATAAATCATATTACCTGTTCCATTATAAAATGCCGAAACTGCTATAATCAATAACAATTTCGGCATCAAAATCTGTTTACATAAAATTGAATTGTTGTTTATGTGATTAAGGTATCAGAGTATTGTAACCATATTTCTTCCGATCTGTTTGGATGCATACATTGCTTTATCAAGTCTGTTAAATGCATCACTGAAAGTATCATCTGCTTTAAGCTCGGTCACACCAATTGAACATGTAATATGTCCGATTTCAGGGAATTCATATTCTTCAACATTCTTACGGATCTGTTCTGCCATTCCAAAGAATGTATCACCATTCTTTCCATAACATACTATAACGAATTCCTCACCACCCCAACGACCGACTGCAGCTTTTTCCTCTATCATAAATTTCTTAATGATAGATGTGAATTGCTTAAGAACACTATCTCCTGCAGAATGTCCATAGGTATCATTTACCTTCTTAAAGTAATCAAGATCAAGCATCATAAGTGATATCGGTTCATCCGTCTTGCTGCGAATGTTGATTGCATTATAGAGTTCAGTCTCAATACCGCCATGATTATATATACCTGTAAGTGAATCAGTAAGAGCAAGCTCTTCGTACTTCTTAAGAGTAGAAAGAAGTTCAACTGAATTCTCATGAATATTCTGTACCATGAAGACAAATCTGTAATCATCTTCATTATTTGTCTCTGCACGGCTGAAAATAAGCTTAACCCAAATATACTTTCCTTCAAGATTCTGCATCATACAGTCGAAGGATGATGTTCTGCCCGGAGTAAAATTCTTTTTAAGATATTCCGGATCCGTACGACGAAGGAACTGCTCCTGATCCTCAGGCCAGATCATATTAACGATCATCATTCTCCATTCAGAATACTTGATACTGGAATTAACCGTATCATCAGATATCTCTGTAATACTTAAACTGCTTGTAGTATCATGAACAATATCAATATACATAGAGAAAAGAAATGTATTCTGAATAGTATTTACCTTTTTAGCTGTTGAAAATTCTTCTTCATATACATTCTCATCGAGTTCATCCATGACAAACAAATATTTCTTCGGATTTTCAAGAGGATAAACCGACAGCTGAATCAGATTCGGCTGAAGTCTTCCTTCAACCATTATCTTTAATCGGCGGCTGTATTTACCTTTAAACTCACCATAAGATGAAACAAATACATGATAATCCTTAGTAATCTTCTCATTAGAATCACTGAAATGGAACCACAGTTTTTCAATAAGATCATGATAACTTCCGGTTTCACCGAGATAATTTGTGAAAATCCCTTTTCTGATTATCGACTTATACTGATTATTTTCAGAATCAACTATAACAACTGCATCCAGATTCTCCTGAAGTAAAACAGGAATATCATCGATAGTATACTCTTCCAATACCTTATCCACCATGCATATCACCCCTATTTCAATTTTTTGTTAAGCTATACCTCTGAATATAAGAATTCATAATATGATTTTATTACAATGTTTGACATACATCAAGTATTACATAAGCCAATTTATATTAAAATTCTGACATTTATAAACATATTTTTGTCAATAAAATATGCAAATTCTTATATTTGAAAATGCGTAAAATACAGCCCTCATCTCTGATAATAATTCAGTGACGAGAGCTGAATTTCAAATTATATTTATTTAACTATGCGGTTATCTGTTTTGTCTGAGTTCCGGTAGATCTGATCATAAACTCTTTCAGATTATTAGCCTTTCTCCTATTTCTCTCATAGCAGCTTGGGCAACCGCAATTTTCGAAACTGACATCCTTATCGTATGCTTTTCCACAAATAGGACATACCTTCCAAATACTCTCTTTCATCATATCATCCACCTCCTGATTTCATAATCTACTTTGTACCAACAAGTATAAAAAAAGCATTTACGTATAACGCAAATGCTTAGAAAATCAAAATAAATTGATTGCAACTGGCTGCCATAAAATTAATCTTAGGCCCTATTAGCTTTGCGTCACACTGTTTCCGGTGTTTTGCCAAAATGTTTACTTGTTATATATAAATATTATCATGAAAAAACTCGTTTTACAATAACAGTTTCCAGCGAAAACTGTTATTTATATGCACTTATCCACTTTTTTCTACTTAGGATACTGCCGGATATAAATTATTGTCCTATCATGATACATTTTATATAGCTGCCGATCAAGCTTCATAATCTATACATACTCTGCTCTTTGTATATGGACGGACTGCCCCATCAGCTACAGCCACATGATCCGGATGAACTGCATAACCCTTAAGAGATGCTTCATCTTCGAAGGACGAATCAAGCATTACATCTGCATTTGATGATTCAAGACATTCAGTCTGAACCTTAATATCTATAAGACCCGGTATCTTTCCAGCCAATCCTTCAAGACCTGTTTTGATTCCTTCTTTAACTCTTATCTTCTCATCATCTGATAATTCGTCTTTTAACTGCCATAAAATAATATGCTTAACCATTTCTGCCTCCTGAATCATATAATTAATATTAATATTATTTTTTTTATCTGTATTATTAAATGCCGCAGGTTTCTATCAATGCTGTATTATAAAACCATGTCGACAATTAATACTATAATACCTCCAGTTCTGCAAGGAACATTTCATATGCATCATCTTCCCACGCGAGAAGCGGGGAATTTTCCCCGCCGCCATTCGTGCTTCTTCTCATTGCAGTATAGCTTTCCTCACCATAATTAATGAGATCCATCGCACTTATCAAAAGACCGGCTTCACAACTGATCTTACAAAATTCAGTAACCGGATTCTGCATAGCTCTGGTTGCGATAAGCCTATCACGAAGATTCTTATCAGCTACAGCCTTTTCCTTTAATGCTTCCAAAATCTCACCAACATCCATACGGAATCCTCCAGATCTATATCATAATTAAGTTTAAAAATAATTTCGTATATTGACATTATCATATTACATTTTACGTGTGCTTTAAATCATATAAATGAATATAATACTATTTAACTATCTGATAAAATGTGTCGGGATCCATTCCTCTTTTTCAGGGATTCCATATTTCTCTTTACCGAGGGCTATACTCTTCATGAGAAATGTCATATTACGGGCAAGAGTTCTCATAGTCTGAAGTCCCTCTAAATCTTCACTCGCATCACCAGGTGCATTTCCATGTACACTATTCCAGTACTGGCTTGAAGCAACAGGCATACCCGATAAAGTAAAGTACTTATTCAGTTCATCAAATGTTGCTGAGCATCCGCCACGTCTGGCTACAACAACACTTGCACCGACCTTCATAGTCTTATCAAAGTTTGTGCTATAGAAGAGTCTGTCGAGACATGCAACAAGCGTTGCATTTGCAGATGCATAGTAAACAGGTGAAGCTACGATAAGTCCGTCTGCCTCCTCAAACTTAGGAGCAATCTTATTAACTTCATCATCTATGGTGCATTTTCCTGTTTTTGAACATGTATTACAGGATACACATCCACGGATCATCATGCTTCCGACCTGAATTAATTCAGTCTTTATTCCTTCTTCATCAAAGATTTTTACCATCTCCTGAATAGCTATTGCTGTGTTTCCGTTTTTCTTCGGACTTCCGTTAAGTATCAATACCTTCATTTCAAACCTCACATTTTATCCGTATAATAGAATAATTTTACCACAGAGAATAACCCTGTGGTAAAAATTTATTTCAGATTATAGAATATTTCTACATACTCATCATAATGCATACCTGTAAGGTTATAATCAACCAGTACGACGCTTGCATCTTCATTGTATAGGAAATCACTGGATTTTGACATATCCTCCGGTCCGACCGGCATCATATAGACAAATTCATCATCGTAACCATTATATTCATGATGTTCAATATCTCCGTCCTGATCCCATTTACTTACAAGCTCTGCTTTACCGATATACATATAACCATTTCGCTGATCACCGTCTTTACGTATCATCGTAAGTCCGTCCTGATCGATACCGAATGATAGTTCCCAGCCATCACCAAGTTCCTTCACATATTTATTTACGAAATCAGTATACTCTTCATCACTTATCTTCTTTGCTTCCCTTAATTCATGAGGAATGTACTGCTCAATTTTGCCGTCAGAAACGGATGCATTATAGCCACTCATCAATCCTTCAAATCCGTTTGTTTCGGAAACCATTCTGTTCATAGTATTAACACCATATAGATCCGCCATCTTCTCGATGTCTTCCCTTGGATAATCAGCCTCACTTACTCCTAATTCCTGATATACAAAATCCGGAATATCATAAACAACATCTGTCGGATGTTCCAGGAGTTCTTCATTACAAAGCTTGTTCAACCTATCAATGACTTCATATAAATCTTCAGGAAATATATCGTAACCATAAACAGATTTAGCACTAAGTATTTCCGAATCAGGACCGTCTTCATAGCAAGAAACTCTGAAACAATATGTTAATACCGAATCGTCTGTCCTGTTATCAGAATTATCATATTTTTCAATGAAATCCAGAAAGAAATCCAGATCATCCTTCGGAATATAGTGCTTCGTTTTAGAATCAAGATCAAAATATACCAGATCATTGTTTTCGCTTAAAATCTGATAATAATACGGATATCTGACATAATTAATATGATTATTCGTTGGTGAAATAATAGAAAGCTCAATCTGGTAAACTGCAGCCATGTCATCACCGATCACAGCCTTTTCTCCCTTACCATTATCAGCTTTGCCATTATCACCTTTGCCATCTTCGACAATATTATCACGATTCACAATATTGGGATTATTCTTTTTATTATGATGTATCAGAAGCAGTGTAGCCGTAATAACAAGAATAATAGCAACAGTAGCGCAAATTATAATTCCGATTTTATTTGGGGACTTTGACTGTTGTTCCATAGATATAATCCTCCGTTCTTAATAATATATATATCACTAAAAGTTGTTATTATCATTATGATTATATCATATCATTACTAGTAAAATGTGTCAATTCCCTTTTTATTCAGTTATATTTTTTTTTAGAAAATTAGTTATATTATTCCATATTTTAAAATCAGAAATATAATTCCTTCTTTAATAAAATCAGTTATATAATTTTTCCGGTAAATATCATCCTATAGTCTGTACTATGTGACTGCCGCCATCCTTCTCAACTATCCTGAGTTTACTTGGAATCTGATCCTGAAGTATCTGAACATGCGAGATAATACCTACAAGGCCATTAGCCTCCTGTATGCTGTTCAGTACACTCATAGCGTCATTTATTGACTCATCATCGAGCGAGCCAAAACCCTCATCGATAAACAGTGCTTCAATCCTTATTCCGCTTTTCTGAGCAACAGTAGACATTCCGATAGAAAGAGCAAGTGAACAAAGGAACTTCTCACCACCCGAAAGCGTACTGACAAATCGACCATCATGCTCTTCACTGTTATTATCAAAGACTTTAAGTTCAAGTCCTTTCTTGTTTGTACCCTGCGATCTATCATCCGAGCGGAACAAACGATACCTTCCGCCGTGAACCAGTTCAAGCATTTTGTTAGCAGCAGCAACAACAGATGAGAACATGATTCCGAGAACATATCTCTGAAGACCTGTACCGGCGTCACCACGAAGCTTCTTTGCAAATGAATAATCATCATCAGCTTCACGGATTTTTTCTTCGATACCATCACCTTCAGATTTAATATTATCAAGCTTTTCGCTTAGTCTGTTTATATCATTTGTGATACTCTTCTTATCGCCCTCATACTTTTTAATTATTGCAATTGCTTCATCGAGCCTTCTATTCGTTTCATCTTCATCAGGCTCAATTTTTCCACTGAGTTCACTTCTGCTTCTTTCGAGATTATCTTTTGCAGTTTCAAGATTAGTATCATATGCAGTAATCTTGCTGCTGATAGCATCCATCTCTGACTGCGTTTTCATAAGCTTTACAGCTTCTTCATCCGACTCAAATCCATTAGCCTTAAGCGATTCAGCGAGCTTCTTATCCGCCTCTGACAAAATCTTCTCTGCATCCTTAACTTCTGTCTTTGCTGATTCAATATTCGCCTTTGCCTTATCAGAAGCTTCTTTTGCTTTATTCAGAGCAGTAGTCAGCTTTTCAGTTTCATTCTGATGATCCGCTATCTTCTTCTCAAGCTCTGATATTTTATTATTCAGATCTGTAAGAGAGTCGATACCTTCAACCAGATTTGCTTTAAGACTATTTAGCGCTGTCTCGGCAGCTACAACATCCTGACTTGCCTTTTCTACTATCTGATGCTTTTCTTTAACACATTTCTGTATCTCTTCCTGCTCATCAGTCTTTTTATTCAGTTCCATATACTTAGATTCAGCAAGCTTCTTACTTTCATCTACCGCAGCCTTAGTAACGCTTTCATCGGAAATGTGCGCCTTCTTTGGATGTTCCTTACTTCCGCATACAGGACAGGCTTCTCCATCCTTAAGCTCTTTTGCGATTTCGCCTGTGATACCAGCCAGGTACCTATCAAACAGATCTGAATGTTGTTCATTAAGCCTCTTATGTTCTTCTCTAAGTACAACTATTTCCTTTTGAACTTTCTGATTCTTTTCAGTTTCTGCAGCTTCATTTGCTACAGCTTTTTTGAGAGTGTCTCTCTTTACTCTAAGCTCATTTTCAGCCGCATCTATTCCGCTGTAATCTTCACGTTTATTCTCAAGTCCTATCTTTTCAGCATTCAGCTTCTCAATCTCTGAATCCTTTTCAGCATGAGCTTTCTTCTTTTCATCAGCCTCTTCCAGATTTTTATCTGCATCTTCTGCAGCCTTAACAGAAGCCTCTTCCTGATTAATTCTTCTCTGAAGTTCAGAATCCGCTTCTTTCTTATCATCTATAAACTTTCGAACAGCATCTGCTCGTTTTGCCTCTTTCAGAGTTTCATCCCATTCAGAACGCTCATCTTTCTTCGCAATTATATCATTCAGAGCCTTCTCCGCATTATGAAGCTGTTTAAAACTGTTGATAAGCTTCAGATTCTCCTGATTTTCGGCCATTACCTTATCGCAGTTCTGCTTTTTATACTCTTCATCAAGCTGGATTGCCTCAGTCTTCTTAGATTCAATAATCAGCTCAAGGTCAGAAACCTTCTCACACCCTTCATCCTTTAGACTTTGCTCAAGTCTATCACTCAGTCCCTTCAATGAGTTTCTTCTCTCCTCAACCTCATGATAGAAGTTTTCGGCAATCTTCGCCCATTTCTCCTCACCGAAAATACTCGTCAAAATCTTCTCCTTTTCAGATGAATCCGACGTAAGCAGCTTCTCAAACTGTCCCTGAGGAAGCACGATAACCTGGCGGAACTGGTCATATTCAAGTCCAATTATCTCAACGGCCGTCTTGTTCAGATCCTTATCCTTCGGATTCTCAAACATTGTCTGCCAATCACCGTTCTCATCCCTCTTCATAAGGTTATAGCTTGCCGAAAGATTCTTTCTCTTACGTTCAAGCCTTCTCTCGAAGGTATAGTAATCCCCATTATTCTCAAATACGAATTTAACAAATGTGGTCGCTTCGAAAGGAGCTTTTGTACAGCGCATTGCTTCGAAATCATTTCTTCCGTTTCCGCTGCTCTTTCCGTAAAGTGCGAATGTCATCGCATCAAGTATCATCGTCTTTCCTATCCCTGTCTTTCCGCAGATAAGGAAAAGACCTCTCGAAGAAAGTGTTTCAAAATCAACCTCTTCATGTCCTACATAAGGACCGAATGCCTCAAATTCAATCTTTAAAGGTTTCATTCTTCAGTCACCTCCTTCTCGTATTTAGCGAGTGCTTTGGTGAACAGCTCCTTCAGATGATCACTCGGTGCATCTGCAAGAATATCCATACAATATCTATCAAATACAGTCTCAGGATCATTCTCCGCATTTTCAAGTTCATCGATTGTCATTGTGATCTTAGCATCTTCACGTTCAAGACTCTTGCCTGATATCTCAAGAAGATTCTTATATTTCTCACGAAATAGAGCCGTCGCCTCAAGTCCTACATAACTGTCTGAAACCTCAAGACGTACATAGCCGTCCAGAATATCCTTATCATAATCAGCCTTCATCAGCTCATCATAAGTACCTGACAGTGTTTTTCTTCTGTAAAGCTGAGGAATCGGAACAATCTTATGGCTCATATCTTCAGTATCGATAATCGTAACACTCTTAACCTGGTTCTCCTCCTTGCCAAAGGAATATGCCATAATCGAGCCACTGTAACGAATCTTATCACTGATATCCTGCGGTCCGTGCAGATGTCCAAGTGCAACATAATCAAAGCCCTCAAATACATGAGAGCCAACCATTGTCGCCCTACCAACCTCTGCAGATCTGTCGCTGACAGAAGTCTCGGCATTTACGATGAACGCATGAGAAACGAGTACATTTTTATGCCCGTCTACAAAGCTTTCTCTATATTTATCGAGGACCACTTGATACGCATCCTCCATTGAATTTATCTCATCAGCCTTTTCCGGAAAGACAGTCTTTACTTTATCCGTCGATATCCATGGAAGCAGATAAATGTCGACATCACCTACATTTATCACATTCACTTCGGATGTCAGTGAACCTGCAATATAAAGCCCACTCTTCTTGAGGAGTTCACTACACTGAGATATACGCTCTGCGCCATCATGATTTCCGGCGATCAGATAAACATTTATTCCAAGGTCAGCGCATATTTTAGTCATTACATCGTTATAAAGCTGAAGACCTTCCTGCGAGGCGATACTCTTATCAAAGACATCGCCAGCAAGCAGAATTCCGTCAACTTTCTCCTCAGATGCTATTTCACATATCTTATCAATAGCATATTTCTGATCATCATAATACGTCCTGCCGCTTCTGAGCAGCATACCAAGATGCCAATCGGATGTATGAAGAAGCTTCAAGTAAATTCCCCCTTAACTATATTTGAATAATTTAAATCTTACCTTTTTTCTTTCTGAACATAAACTTACGAGCAACATTTATTCCAACCTTATAAGGCAGCGGCCTAAGAGCCTTATCAGCTTCCTTCAGCTTTTCTCTGATAGGAATGCTCTGAGGACAATGCTGTTCACATTTACCACACTGGACACACTGAGATGCAAAAGCCGGTTCCTTTGTAAGTCCGACTGTCTGTGCAAACTGAAAACGTCCGGCACTTTTATTCTCTGTATACATAGTATTGTAGCAGGCAAATGTTCCCGGAATATCAACACCCTTAGGACATGGCATACAATATCTGCAGCCAGTACAGCCAACCTTTTCCTTCTCCTTGATTGCCTTTTTAACCTCTTCGATAAGCGCAAAATCCTGCTCCGTGAGGCTTCCTGCTTTCATATCTGATGCGGTTTTGACATTTTCCTGAACCATCTCTACTGAGTTCATTCCGGACAGAACAACTGTAACCTCCGGCTGATTGTAGAGCCATCTGAAAGCCCATTCTGCAGGCGACCATCCGTGACTGTCTTCACGAAAAAGCTTTCTCGCTTTATCAGGCAGCATATTTACGAGCTTTCCGCCTCTGAGCGGTTCCATGATCACAACAGGAATCCCCTTGGTTGCGGCAGCCTTTACGCCACTTACTCCTGCCTGAGTCACCTCATCCAGATAATTATACTGAACCTGGCAGAAATCCCAGTCATAATCATTCAGTATAGTTATAAAATTATCAGTATTTCCATGATAAGAAAACCCGATATTTCTGATCTTACCGGACTTTTTTTGTTCCTTGATCCATTCAATGATTCCGACCGATTTCAGCTTCTCCCACATTTCAACATCTGTGAGATGATGCATCAGATAATAATCCACATGATCGGTTCTGAGACGCGTAAGCTCTTCACTGAAGTACTTATCGATTGCTTTTGCATTTCTGATAAGATACTGAGGAAGCTTCGTCGCAATATTTACCTTATCCCTGATACCGTTACGCTCCAGTATCTCACCAAGTGCAGCCTCGCTTCCGGGATATATATAAGCAGTATCATAATAGTTTACACCGGCTTTAAAAGCGGCCATAATCTCTTTCTCGGCTTTATCGATATCAATAGAATTACCCTTCTTGGTAAATCTCATACATCCGTAACCGAGCATTGACAGTTCATTACCGTTCTTATCTTTCCTGTATTGCATAAGCCCTCCAACACGATAAATATACTGCTATAACAATAACTATTCTCACATCATTTTAAAGATTTATTTGATTTTAAAGATTTATTTGATTTTAAAGATTTATTTGTCATGTAAAAAGCCCGCATATGGGAATTTATAGAGATATACATCATTTCCGAAGATATTTACCTCTTCACCTTGAGCTTTCCCATCCCTTATTGCTTCTGCACCTTCGATCAATTTATCTACAAGTTCAGGCTTCTCCGGCATAGTTCCGTGCATCGGATAGACCTCATCATATTTACCGTCATACTCCTTCAGATGTTTCAAACTATCGATATAGAGCTTAATATCTCTCCTGTCGCCGAACATGAAGATATCACTATTCTGAACCGAATCACCGCTTACAAGAATTCTGTTTCTTTCATCAAGGATAGCTATGCTTCCCGGAGTATGACCCGGAATATCGATGATCCTGAGAGTTCTTCCACCAAGGTCTATCACATCACCCTCAGAAATCGGAATTATCTTATCCTTATCATCATAAATTTCTTTCGGACTCATATATACTTTATCAAAAGCACCGTTTCCGGAAATGTGATCTCTATCCGCATGTGTATTGATAAGTATTATTTCGCGGTCAGTCAGTCCTTCAGCTATCTTCCTCGCATTAGGAAGATTCATTCCCGAATCAATAAGGGCTGCTCTTTCGGTACCACATAGCAGGAAGCAGCGAACATGTCCGTCCTCGATTCTCCATGTATTCTCATTAATCCTTATTATCTGATAATCCGAATTAGGAATGAATTCTTTGTTTATCTGATTTTCCGTATCAGGAATTAATTCTTTGTTTATCTGATTTTTCATATCAGGAATGAATTCTTTGTTTATCTGATTTTCCGTATCAGGAATTAATTCTTCATTTTTTTTGCTTTCAGATCTTGCCTTACCACAAATGTCATCTACAGATATAAGCGTTGCTCTGCACGGAGCACCATCCGATCCACCGAGATTGATAGGAGCAGAATTAAGTAAATACACTCCTTCCGGTACATCTGCAAGTCTTATTCCCTCAAGAAGAACTATCTCGGCTCCGAGCATCACAAGGTGCACAGCCATCGGAGCATCCTCAGGACCTACCGTCTGGGATTCATTTCCAAAAAGTTTTATTCCTTCTTCAGCAAAAACCTTTGCAGCTTCAAGAGTTACAGTTGCTTTACCCTTAACAAGTATTCTTTCTGCTGCTTTCATATCAGATGCTTTAGCGGCATTTATAAATCCTTTTGCATCCTCTGCGGTAACATCTCCCTCATGTTCCGCTACATAGCATAGCCCTATAAATCTGTCCATATCAACCTGATCTATCGTCTTTGCCCCGTCGATAAAATGATATGGAGCATCTACATGAGTTCCGTTATGTGCACACATGGAAAATGCTGTAAGATTGCATATAGCTCCATCGCTTATACGCATCTTAACCTCTCTCTCCGGCTGCGGATCCCCCGGAAAAACATTACACCCGAAAACTTCCTGTGATATATCATATACCTTCATAAATTACTCCCATAAATGTCATTCCGGCTAACCACTTCGGTCTATCTGCTTGTATGGTTAGCTTTTTCACCTTCATTACCCTCTGTTTTTTTACATTACAGCTAACCACTTCAACTTATCTGCTTGTATGGTTAGCTTTTTAACTTTCATATACCTCTTATTTTATACATAACAGCTAACCACTTTAGCTTGTCAGCCTGTATGGTTAGCTTTTTAACCTTCATTTACCTCTTATTTTATACATAACAGCTAACCACTTTAGCTTGTCAGCCTGTATGGTTAGCTTTTTAACCTTCATTTACCTCTTATTTTATACATTACAGCTAACCACTTTAGCTTGTCAGCCTATATGGTTAGCTTTTTAACTTTCATTTACCTCTTATTTTATACATAACAGCTAACCACTTTAGCTTGTCAGCCTGTATGGTTAGCTTTTTCACCTTCATTACCCTCTGTTTTTTACATTACAGCTAACCACTTCAACTTATCTGCTTGTATGGTTAGCTTTTTAACTTTCATTTACCTCTTATTTTATAAATTACAGCTAACCACTTTAGCTTGTCAGCTTGTATGGTTAGCTATTCCACCTTCATTACCCTTTGATTTTTTACATTACAGCTAACCACTTCTGCGTATAAGCTTGTATGGTTAGCTTATATAATTATACAGTCTACTAACGTAGTCAGATTCCACGGTGTAATGGATAATGGAAATAATCCAAATAATCCAAATACCAAATGAATAAATAAATAAATAAATAATTAATTAATAAAAAAACAAATAAATAAAGAAATAAAGAATGAATTAAAAAAATATAAAATCAAATAATAACCCCATCAAGATGATCCATCTCATGCTGTATTATCTGAGCTATAGCTCCCGAATACTTCTGAACCTTCTCGTTAAAGTTTTCATCCTGATATTTAATTTCAATTTCCTTGTATCTTGTTGCTTTTCGGGAACCGGTAAGCGACAGGCATCCCTCAACTGCAGTAAATTCTCCTGATCTGTTTATATATTCCGGGTTATGCATTACAACACCTGTGAGTCCTATAAATACTATTATCGACCTTTTCTTATAACCTATCATATTGGCTGCCATACCGACACACTCATCTATATGTGCATCAAGAGTATCCTTTAAATCTTGTGCTATCTGCTTATCTTCCGGTGTAGTCTCTACAGACTTCTGTCCAAGAAAAAACATATCCTTTACTATCGGTTTAACCATGATGTTTGTCCTCCTGAATTCTATTATCATTCTCTATGATTTAATACAAAATATTATAACATGAAACAAAACCAGAAACATCTAAAAAGCTTCTCCATGTAAAGATTCAGAAAAAATCGGATATCCCAAATTTTTTAGGGGCTGTGATTTTTAGGGACAAACTTTAGGGTCTTTCAGTAGGGACAAACTTTAAATATCACTGAAACGACTTTCCAATAAAAAAAGGGGCCAAGCATGCCGACCCATACTTAACCCAAAAAATATCTTTATCCGGTAATATATTAAATCCATTACATTAAATTACATTATCATCAAATAGAAATAAATTGAAAACCTTTTTTATATTTCAATGTATTGAATCAAATACATATTCCAGTACACTCTTTTTGCCTGTAACAATAATTGCTTTACACATAAGGCCATTTATCAGATCTGCTCTTTCTCCGTTCCTGTTGATCAGTTCTGATGAATCCAGATCTACCCAGGCAGAAAAATATGAAATACCTTGTTCCTGCAAGAAAGTAGCTTCTTTGGAAATTTTACGGATATGACCGGTTAAAACTCCATATTCCCTGGATGGAAATGCATCTATTTCGAATTTTACTTCCATACCTTCACGTATTTTACCGATATCAGATGTAAATATAAAAAGCTCAACCTGAGAAGCTTTTTGTTCGCTCGGATATATATCACCGATATGACATCCCTCATCAAGAGTATCGCCGATTTCATATTTTTCAGATGAATAATAATATCCGCTTTCTTTAGCTCGAATCACATATCTTCCGTCTTCAAAACAATCCTCGGATAATCTTTCATTAAGCTCACTGTAACTTGCCTCAAGTGTCTGGATATCTTTAACCACAGTCATCTTTTCATTAAGTATTTTGTCTTCAAAAGATTTCACATCATCCTTTACATCGATTAATTGATTCAATAGTATTTTCTTCTTAATCTGATATTCTTCGAAATATCGATTCTCCGTCAAACCATCAAGTTCTGAAGAATCAAGATCTTTGATCTTTTTTGCATCAATATTTAAAAATGTATCATAAGCCCTTAGAGCATCCAGATTTTCACGTGTTTTAATCACTTCTGCATAATCATCATGAATTCTGTCTGAATCAGGAAGATCTTCAAGCTCAAATAATATATCTCCGCTGTTTACATATTGCCCGTCTTTCACATTAGCCTTAACTATTTTTGAATTATAGTCGCAATCCACTTCCGCAAGACTATCTACTTTACAGATAACACCATCGGTCTTAAGTACTGTATCTATATCTGAAAAAGCCATCCATAGGAGAGATATCACTGTAATCCCGAGTACTATATAGACAAATGCAACAATTGCCGGATTTGGCTTTTTTTCATAGATTGTAGTACTCTCTGACAGATCTTTCATATCTATTATTATAGGTTTCAAGTTTTTATCCCTCCATATTTCCATCGCCGAGAGATTGTTGTCTGACAAGCTCTGCATATTTACCATTCATGGCAATCAGTTCTTTATGAGTTCCTGTCTCTATAATCTTCCCCTTTTCCATTACGAAAATCTTGTCACAATTCTTAATAGTACTCAGACGATGTGCGATAAAGATTGTAGTCATATCTTTTGCAAATTCGTGAATAGTATTATCCAGGGCCCTTTCGGTAATGGAATCAAGATTACTGGTCGCTTCATCAAGAATCAGTATATCCGGTTTCTTAAGCATTGCTCTTGCAATTGCGAGACGCTGTCTCTGTCCTCCGGAAAGATTTGCCCCGTTTTCTTCAAGAAATGTTTCATAACGAAGCGGAAGCTCATTTATAAAATCAGCAGCCTGTGCGGCCCTAGTCGCTTCCATAACATCGTCAATCGTAACGTCATCCATGCCTAATGTTAGATTTTCATAGATTGTTCCACTAAAGAGAAATGTTTCCTGAGGAATGTAAGCTATCTTTTCACGTAATGCTTCAATACGTATATCTTCGATATTACGGCCATCTATAATAATCTCACCCTTTTCAGGTGAATACATATGAAGCAGCAGTTTAGTAAGTGTTGTTTTTCCCGAACCGCTTTCTCCTACAAATGCAACATTACTTCCTTTGGGAATTTTAAGATTGATATTCTCCAAAACCAATTGTCTTGTGCCATAACGAAAATCAACGTTTTGAATGGAAATATCACCTCTTAGAGTTTCAGGAACTATCTTCTTAAGTTCTAAATCTGTTTTCTCGGCTTCAAGATCGAGGATTTCACCAAGTCTTTCCGCAGCAACAACAGCTGTCTGCATCTGAGGCTGAAGATTTATCAGGTTCTTAATCGGATCAAGAAAATAAACCAGAAGAGAATTAAAAGCAATCAGTGCACCTGCCGTCAACTCTCCTTTGATTACAAGCGTACCGCCGACCCAAAGAATGATAACTCCGCCGATCATTTCTATGGATGCCTTAAGTCCTTCCTGAAGATTTCCGGCCCATCCAAGTCTGAAAATACTTTTAAGAAGCTTTACAAACTTTATCTCCGTATTATGCTTAGTCTTTCGTTCTGCGTTATAAGCTTTAACTGTCTGAATTCCGTTTAGAGATTCAACCATATAAGAAGTAAGCTGAGCATTGTTCTCCATCACTGCCTGATTAAGCTTTCGATACCAGTTTTTGAATGACAAAACGATCACACCATAAAATATGATTATCACAACCGCTATCAAAAAAAGCTTCGTATTCTGCATTAAAAGTATGATCGCACCGGCAATGACCATCAGTGTATCGATCATAATCGTAAGCGTCGCACCTGATATTGCATCTCTGACATTTCCCGCATCATTAAATCTGGAAATTATTTCTCCGACTCTTCTGGTACCAAAAAAACTCATAGGTAGATCCATAACGTGACGATAATAACCGAGAAGAAGCGATATATCCAACTTTTGACTTAAATACAGCATCATATGTGATCTGATCATGCTTAATGCAATTTTAAATACGCTAAGCAAAATCATCCCAATAGAAAGTACGGACAAAGTTTTCATAAACCCGCCCGGAAGTACTGTATCTATCAGTGCCTGATAATAAAATGCTCCCAACATACCAAACAATGTATAAAGCAACGAAGCCAGGAAAATATGTAATATTAGTTTTCTCTGTGGAATCAAAAGATAAAAGAAACGACTGAATAACCCCTTTGTTTCAACGCCCTTTTTAAAGGAATCATTCTTCGTTAATAGAATAAGATTGCCATTCCATTTATATTCAGACTGACGACCGTCCTCTATATTTTCTCCGAAAAATTCTTCAGGTTTAAGTTTAATAATCCCTCTTCCCGGATCTGCAATAACAATCTCTTTTTTAGAAATCTTATGTACAACAACATAATGCAATAATGAACCATGTACTGTCATATGAGCTATACAAGGAAGCGGAAAATCAGTAAAGAAATCTTCTTTATCTCCCTTAACTCCCGTAGCAGTAAAACCTAACTCTTCGGCTGCTTTAATAACGCCATATGCATTAGTTCCCTGTGTATCCGTTCCGGCCGCCTCACGGATTTTTGTTATTCCGATCTTATATCCGTTCTGCTTACATATAGTAGCCAGACATGCCGCACCGCAGTCTGTTATATCATGTTGTTTAACACAATAATACTTCATCAAATTTGCTCCATGTTTAACGATTAATTATGATTATCACAAAGACGGGCCAAGTCATGCCGAAACATGACTCAGCCCAATTGCACATTGTTATATTATTTCCATATGTATATATAACTGTAACTTAGTTAATAGGCTGATTCTCAATCAGATATCTTTTGTTCGATTAGTAAATTATTGCTATGTCTGATAACTGTTGTTCAGCCGTATATCTGTTGCTAAACTATACTTAGTACTAATATAACAGATTTTCTTCTTGCAATATTTTAGAACAAACTATTATTCACTTAGATTGCTGATTAATATGTTCCGCCCGGAACATACCAATATAAGCATTTTCCATTCCTGTCATAATAGTATGTCCATATACAATATGCACATCTTGGATCGGAGGTCCAAGTATATCCACTTGACTTACCTGCTTTAAAATTCTCGCTGCATGTGTAATATGGAACAGCAAACATTCCTCCATTAACATCCATTAACTCGTTTTTGTTTAATACGTTAAACATTTTTTTGCCTCCTATAATATTAAATACTTTTTTCACCCGCCTGCGCACAGCAAATGAAGAATCTATAAAATGGTTACTTTGTCGACGATAACCAATTTACACGTTTTTTAAAACCTCACACTGTTTTCTAATATAATTCGAACTCAAAAATTGAGCAACATCAAGTTAGTGAACGACACAAATTTTGTGTGAACGACATCTTTTATATTGTGAACGACATTTTATTTAATGTGAACGGCACTTTTCCTGATAAATATATAACGTAAATGAAGTAGTTTTTGAACAACATATATATTTCGAAAACAACACATTTACTGCCGTAAACAGCAATCAATATTATAAAATAAAAAACACATACACGGCTGATCCATGTATGTGTTATGTAAACCTGTTAAATATGTATATTTATATCATATACAAACGAACCCGAAATCATTTCATTATAAATAAAACAATAAACCTTATCACATAAAAATATATAAATGTGAGGCCGAAACCGCAAAGTAATCCTGAGATCAGTCTTCTGATATTGCTCGATTCACGTATCTTCAGATACTGAATTCCCCAGTCAAGCCCCATTACCGCTATAAAGATCAGTGCAGCATATATCGGAAGCCTTAATCCGAATAATAAACTTATCATTGCCGAAAACTGGCCAAGAATTACCCCTGTACATCTGGCACATACAGGAAATTGATAGCCTTTATAGGAAAAACTCCTGGATTCCATCTGATGACATCCGAGCTTCTCACCGAAATGCATAAGCTTTAACCATATTCTGTCTTTCTTAGTCATACTTTCCATAAATATTTGTCATACCTTCCAAATATATAAAACTATTCAATCTGTAATCATCAAACCATCCAAATATATAACGCTTCGATCTCAGATTATCAAACCTTCCACTTATATCCGCAATTATTGCATACCCAGTAACTTCTGCTGCGAACTGTCTTTCCATCGCTGCATAAACCGCATAGAAGTCCGGTCGGTCCGAAAATCCAATAACCGCAAAGACCCTTACCAACACTAAAATCTTTACCACTGGTAGTTGTTTCATTAATAATTGTACAATTAGCTCCTCCGCATCTTGGACACTGCATAATTAAGTCCTCCCCTGATTTATTTTTTCTATATGATATAATTCTCAAATTAAATAGTCTTTTATCTAACATTAAAATCAGATTAAACCGTAATAAAACAGATTAAATCGTAATAATAAGATTAAACTGTATAATTTCAAATAATTACATTTGTATGAAAAAATACTCTTACAAAATAACACCTCTGAAGTAATTTACTTCAGAGGTATTGATTTTCTTATTTATCAAAAAACTTCTTTATTCTCAACTTATAATCCGGAGCTTCGTCATATACACAATGACTGTAATCATCGTAGAAATATGATTCACATCCGAGAATATCAACAGTCTGCTTCATTCTTGCCAGATCAAATACTTTATCCTTCTTCGATCCGATAAGCAATACAGGACAATGAATATTATTAAGCCGGTCTCTTATATCAAAGTCATGGATTCCCTTAGACATAATAATAAATCTTCTGACATCTTCCGGTTTTACCATTCTGTCCATCGCGGAAATAGCCCTTTTAAAACGTCTAAATGTATTCTCGGAATAAACATCCTCCGCAAAAGAGATATTCAGCTCATGAATATTTCCGGCCTCCGCAAGTTCAACCCATTTTTTTAATATAGCTTTTGATTCCAGATTCTTTACGCATGATACTGTAGAGCCCAGAACCATTTTGGATACAAGTTCAGGAAATTCAATTGCAATAACCTGAATTATCATTCCTCCCTGAGATGTCCCGAAGAAATATGCATTTTCAATTCCAAGTGCCTTAACAGCACGCGCTGTATCAACTGACATATCATGAACTGAATAAACATCAGGCATATCCTCGCGTCTGTCAAAGAGATATATAGTATAGTCATCCCACAGCTCTTTATATGCCATAGCTGTCGTATCTGCAAACATCATTGTACTGAGCAGGCTGATTCCGGGTATCATAACAATAGTTTTAGATCCGGTACCAAATGTACAATATTTCATTTTAAATCCGTCAGTCTCTACCTGCTTAATTTCTATTGCCATGTCTGTTCCTTATATATAGAAATGTATTTTTAAATAGAAAATAATCCGGGAGATGATCAATCTCCAAGTGGCGGACCATAATCCGTTTGAAGCTCATTTGATTCAGTAGTAATTTCTGTAGTAATTTCTTTAGTATTCTCCTCTTCAGTATCTCCGGAAGCTTCAGGCGGTCCATATACAGGATCATTTATCTGCTGTTCTGTAACCTCACGCGGCTCAATCGGTGGTCCGTACACACCCGATGCTTCATTTCCCCCACACCCTGAAACAGCGAAAAGAGTCGATGCAGCAAGTCCGATAAGCGCCATCTTTTTCTTATTAACCTTCAACGATTGTCCTCCCCTTAAAATATGTATACATTAAATACATAAAAATCATTTACATTACATACTACGCTTGTAATTTGCTTATTTATGGAAAATAATAACACATTATCTCTATGTTTACAAAAAATTTACAGATTATTTAATTTGCGTCCATCTATTAATAAAAAATAAGTCGTATTATAATATCAGACCAAATGATGTAACGGAACAATCATCTCTCTGGTTTATAGATTAATAGTGTAAAGAAAGAGCACCCGAAAGGGTGCTTTTTTCTTTGTCTATTTAAGCCTTAACAGTCATACTCAGGAACATATTTATTAACCAAAGACCAGCTCTCTCAATGTTGGATGGATGAACTCGTATGCCATTCCGCAATTTCTGACATGCTGGGTATAAACAAGGCTTGTTCGCGAGACTGTGTCCATTTGAATGCTGCTTCCTGCTGCTCCGTCCCATCCGAAGATACCTGTCGGTGCTGTTGAACCGACAAGCTCAGGATACATAAATACCTGCATTCCACATCCGTAACCATAACCTTTACGTCCCATATTTGTTGCGATTTCTTCCATTCCGGCATCACAAAGCAGATTCTTCTTTATCAGCTCTATCGTCTCAGGCTTCAATATACGAATTCCCTCCGCAGACTCTCCACCACAAGCAAGCACATCGCCAAGTTTAGCATAATCTTCGGTACAGCTTATAAGTCCGGCTCCGCCACTTTCATAATTCTCTGTAAATTGATAGTTGCATGTCTGCTCCATAGGAACAATTCCGTCATCATTTGAAATATATTGCTGAGCCAGTCGTTCCAGGCCTGAATTATCCGGTTTAGCAAAGAATGTGTCTTTCATATTGAGCGGTTCCCAGATATTATTCTTTAAATACTCACCGAAGCTCATTCCTGATACCACTTCAATTATAGCTGCAACGACATCATGACTGAAGCTGTAGTGAAAATGAGTTCCAGGTACAAATTCAAGCGGCGATTCAATAAAGGAGTCAACTATATCTCTAGTAGTTGCACTTTGACCCTTTTCTTTCAGAACCCTGAGAATTCCCGGTCTCTCTGCATTATAATCAAGTCCGGACTGCATCGAAAGAAGATGCCATATTCTCATAGGCTCATTCAGTTCTCTTAAGCCTTCTTCATCATCAACCATAAGTTTTTTATATGCAGGAAGATATTTTCCAACCTCATCATCCAATAACAATTTTCCTTGTTCCACAAGCTGCATAACAGCCGTCATTGTCTGAACTTTGGTCATGGAAAACATAAGATAACGTTGATCCGGACGTACATTTATCTTCTTATCTCTGTCTACTGTACCATTCATATGTCTGTATATCTGTTTATGGTCCTTATAAACTATACAGTCAACTGACGGTATTCCTTTATCGATCAATGAATCAAGATACTCGGTCAGTTTATTTTCATCAAATCTGCTCAAATTTAGAATCCTCCAAGAAAAACTTCATTAAAAACGATCATTATCCAGGCCATATCATATCCCAAATTATAACGATAAAAATCAATTAATCATTTACTCAGCAACACGGCTTTCACCTGTCTTATAATCTATTTCAATCCCAGGCTGCACATTATAGATAAAAACATGAAAACACAGGCTTTTACCGTTATCTTCGACTGATAAAGCCTCCATCTCCACTCCGCGGGCAACCGATTCATCCCCTTTAAAGTACGGCGTAACTCTATATAAAACATGATCAAATGTACCGTCCAAATGCGGATGTTCGGAATCATACAGATAATCGGCAACCTGATTTTCATACTTCAACATAAGCTCCGAATTAAAATATCTGGTTCCTGTTATAAGATTCTTCGGATTTGCATTCTGTCCCGTAAACATATATGCAATCAAATGACATCTGTTATAGAGGTACGGAGGATCAGAATTAACAATTCCCGGATACTTCTCCTGTTTCCACCCTGAAGGCTTGATATCTCCGATATCTCCCCTCTTTTCCGTCGGCATCATTGAATAATCAAGCATTGCAATTGCGGATCCACACCTGCCCAAGGAATCAAGTTCCGAATAAATCTCTCCGGAAATGTGCTCTAGATCATACATAGTAAAATTAGGTCTATCATCGGATATGATAACTATATCCTCTCCAATATAATCAGGAACTAAACCCGGAAAGCTCTCTACCGTACTATTACTTGCTTCATTTTCCTCAAAATGTGCTTCCGGGAATACTGGATTATCAATACTACTCGCGGAATCATTTAATGATGAACGCTTAGCTCCGTCTTCAAACCATTTAAAATGTATAGCAAAATAAGCAAGTACTCCAAGAGCCGCAAGAATAAAAATCAATATAATATTGATCAGGATTTTCTTTTTACGATCACTCATAACAAAATCTTAAATATACTTATCCACAATCTGCTTAATCTTATCTCCTGAACCAATACGATTAAGCATCTCTCCATTTATGATCTCTGCACCAGGCGCACTGACCTGAAGCAGATTTGCGGATTCTCCAAGACCTGACCCGCCTGATGTAGCAAAAAGAATGATCTTCTTTCCGGCCATATCATAACTTTCCAGAAATGTATTCATTATCGTAGGAAATTGATACCACCATATAGGTGCAAGGAGCAGAATCGTATCATATTTTGATATATCTGCAATCTTTTCACCACCTATTGCAGGCCTGCTGCTCTTATCCTTCATTTCAACCGAGCTTCTGGAATTCTTGTTCATCCAATTCAGATCAGCCTTTGAATAAGGTGTTTCCGGTTTGATCTCATATATATCTGAACCTGCGGCAGACGCAAGAATCTCTGCCACTTTCTTTGTTTTTCCCGTAGCTGAAAAATAAGCTGTTAAAATCATATCAGTTTACTCCCTTCTTCAGAAATTTCGACACCATTTGATATGATTATACTTCTTAAACTTGAAGAAAATCAATAGAGAAGACCTGCAGATAAATAAATCATAACTATAACTATCATACATTTTTTGAAATAAATATAAAAAGCGTGAGCCGTAAATTCAACAGCTCACGCGATTATATCCTTATCCAAAATAATTTTATAAAATACCATTCTGTCTGCAATATAATAATATAAATACAGCACCGCCGGCAATAGCTCCGATACCATAAAGAATTTCCGTAAACGAACCTTCAATATCAACATACTTTGTATTTGACGGGAAGAAAACTATATTCACAGAATCACCGACTTTGTATTTAAAAGATTCCGGACTTTTTGCAGGAACACCTCCGGTAATGTTATATTCCTGACCGCCATGAGAAAAATTAAATACAGGATAGATAGAACTGCCTTCTTCCTTGAAACCGACTAATCTTGAAGTAATATGTTCTCCCTTTGTTCTATGATATACGGTTTTAATGATCAGATAAAATCCCGCAAAAACTAAAATACCACCAAATAATAAATAAAACATAGTTTCTAAGCTCCTTTAGAATAATACTTTCGAAAATAACTATTAATAAAAAATAACAAAGCAATAAAGATAATTTTAAATATAAATATCTTTTTCGGCAATTACACTATTACAAACACGCGTTAAATATAACACCATCAAGTATACATGTCAATATTGCATCCGGAATGCATAAAAATGAGACAAAGCATACGCTTTGTCTCATAAATAAAATTATTCTGTATATAGTTTACTAAGTGCCTTATTCATTTCCTGTTTTACATTTTCAGGTCCGGTGATAACTACTCCTCCTCCGAGTGCAAATATCCATCCGAAAAATTGTTCACTTACCGCAACCTCAACCCTTACGCTGAAGTGATCATCGTCGATCGGCATCATCCTTGCATCCGTACCGAACTGATCAACAATTATATTTGCCATTTCATTGGTACATTTTAATGTTACGGTTTCTATATTTCCACCGAACATTCTAAAATATTGCTGTGAATACTTGGATTTGTTGGTTCTCTTAAATTCACTGATACCTTTTCGCTTCTGATCGGATATTGAAACAAATCTCATCTTATCTACTCGATAATGATGTATCTCTTTCTTATCCATATCATAACCTACAAGGTAATACCTTTCATCATCAAAATGCAGTGCCCACGGAGCAACTTCATAATAATCACCGTTTCGCCTGAATTCCTCTTCACCCTTCCGATTCCAACTGAAATACTTGAATTTTATACATTTATCTTCAGCCATACCATGATAGATCTCATCAATGGAATAATAAATGCTTTCATTCATATTCTTAACTCGACCGGAAACAGTCACTTCACGGTTAAGAAGAGTTTTATCATAAGTGCTGACCGAGCTTTCAAGTTTCTCGATAAGCTCTTTTGTTTTCCTTTCGGAAATAAATTTTGATGCCTGGATCGCATCAACAAGGAATTTAAGTTCTGCAACTTCAAATTCTCTACTGCCCAAATGGTAATAAGTATGTGCGCCTTCACGAGTCTGGATAATATCAAGACCATATTGCTGCAGAGAATCGATATCAGTATAAATACTTTTTCTGTTAGCTTCTATACCATATCGATTCAGCTCAGCAATAATCTGAGGCATGGTCATATAATGGTCATCATCGGTTTTTTCCTTGAAAATCTTTTCAAGATAAAGTAGCTTAAGCTTCTGATTAGCACTTCTTGCCATACCTGATCCTCCTTATTCAGCCACACACTCTTAATATAAATGTACGGCAATTATTTCTTGGTTCTTCTTCCGTTTGAATCAACGTAATAACCGTCTATTGTTTTATTTGTCTGCATTACACCCGATGAATCAAAATAGTAATAATAGCTTTCTATCTTAAGCCAGCCGATCTTCATCTGACCGCCTTCATTAAAATAATACCATGAACCGGACTTTGTAAGCAACCATCCACTGTACATTCTGTTAAATGCTAAGTGCCACCTTCCCGTTCGGCGGAAGGTGGCACTATTTGGGTCACCGAGTGACCATGTTGGTAGGAAAATATTAGGCACGCAAGGGATGCAGGAGGTTCATCATCCCGGCGTATTTTACTTAAATCAGTCACAAAAAGTGATAAGAAAATCTTTATGTTATTGCATAAAGGTAAATACAAATGATAATCACAAACATTGTTGCTACAAGCTTTCCGGCAAATGCCATAATTGCATATCCGAAAATACCGATCATTAATAAGATGATCACTATATCAGCTATACCAAGCTTTCGTCCGGTAACACTACTATGTAACCGTCTTGTATGAGATGTACCTGATTTACCATGATTCTTTGCATTAAAGGCTTCAAGCTCTTCCGGTCTGAGTCCGTAAATCGTTACATCTTTAACAGATTCATCTTCATAAACCGGTTTTTCTTTCTTTATCGAACTACCAGATTCTGTCGACCTGTCCGTATCCTCCCATCCATAGATAGGATCATCTTCTTTTTCATAACTCTTAAAATCATCCCATCCCATAGAGTACTTCCTTTCTAAATATAATTTGAATCACCACACCGATCCTTAACACATATCTTTATAATTTTTCCTCAAGTTATATTAATTCTCACCTGTAATATATTTAATAACTCAGCTTTATTATGTCTGAATCATAAATCGAATCATAATCTTTCCAATTGAAAATGTGGAAATAGAATTCTATATCTTCAATCTTGGTTATATCGTTTTCTTTAAGATCATTACTCAAAAACTGCAGATCTGTAATAGATTTCTTTCCGATCAGAACTTCCTCTGAAATCATGCTTTCAACCATGTATCCGTTAATTGATACATCTCTTACCTGAACCGTTATATCCTGTTCAGAATTATTCTCGATATAGAGAACAACTCCCGGTCCCCAGAATGATCCATTTTCAGAAAGTCCCTTTTCTATTATTCTGATTCCGTTATAATCAACCAGAACATTTCCAGAATCATCATATTTCTGAACATAGCTGTGAGCTATAGAAGTATCTACTTTGATTACATCCGTCTCATCAATATGTTCCCAGCTATCTCCGTCTATAATCACAAATTTGAATTCCATAGTTGCTATTTCTTCAATGCCTGATTCCTTTAATCCTGATGTCTCAAATGTAAGACCATCATTGATTTTTTTACCTGCTGCAACATCTGCAGACATCATAGTAGGAACCATATATCCGTTTACATTAGCATCTCTCGCCTGAACTACTATACTTTTATCAGAATCATTTTCTATCAAAAGCTTAAGATCTGTTCCGAACCATGAATCTTCAAGGCCCTTAACCGTAATCCTGACACCGTTTTCTTCATAGATGACCTTCTCATCAACTGTCACCTTATTCTCGGTTGCTTCAAGGCTTTCTTCCGATCTTCCTTCTGTATTGATATCTGCTTTGGTTTCCTCAAATCCGACATCAACCTTAGCAGCAGCTACCGAAGAATCTTTTGTGGAATTATTATTTTTGTTATTTCCTCCAAATGAACCGACAGCACCGATTATCATCATAATTAAAGCCGCTATACCGATTTTCGGAAGGATCGATTTCTTCTGCTTCGGGACATTTCTGTTTACAGCAGCCGGTCTGACATTATTCGAGTTCTGAAGCGACGGACTGAATCTCATCGCAGGATTAGGCTCCTTCATATACCTTGAAGGGATCTGCGAACCTCTTGGCTGTTGAGACATATCGTTGTCATCTCGGAACTGATATCCCTGAGTTCCCGACTGCCTTGATCCCTGCATCTGATACCCTTGTGTTCTCTGACCTGCAGAACCTTGAATCTTATAACCCTGACTTCTCGGCTGCTCATTCTGCATCTGATAACTCTGAGGTTTCGGCTCAGTGCTCTGATACTGATTTACAGGCTGAGTATTATCTTTCATTGTAAGCTTTCCCGTCACTGGACGACGCATACTCTCTGTAGTATCGTTTTCAAGCAGATCATCAAGCGAAAATGTCATATCATCCTTTACCGGTTCCGGTTCAATTATTCGACCACAGGTCGGACAATTCTTTAATGTGTTATTTACTTCTGTACCACAGATTGGACATTTCATAAGCTTTTCCTCCTCCTAAATCTCTTCTTTGCTTTTCCTCCAATTTTTATATAAACCCGTTGTTATTCTTGCATCGTCAGGTTTGCTTACATCTCTTGGGATTGCCCAAACCTTACCGAATCTTATAACTCCGGGGATCCGTCCTTCCGAGCACAGCTTCTGTACTCTTCTGACAGTCAGATTCCACCTTTCGGCTGTTTCTTTAATAGTCTCATAATCATTCATAGGCGTTATCTCCGTCTTAAATAAAAAACAGCACCAGATTAGAATTTGGGACTAATCTGATGCTAAATAACGTAATATTAGATGCAACTGGCTGCCATAATATAACAATCTCTTAGGCCCTATAGCTTTGCGTCACAGCGTTTCCTCTGCTTTGCCAATGTATTAATTTGTCTGACAATTTTATTATATTCATTAATACGAACGGTGTCAATGGGGTTGGATAAAGTTGTCTGAAATTTGAAAAAAATGGCTTGATTTCAATATGAACCAAGCCATTTTTTTATAACTAAAAACATAATATTAAAATTTCAGACAATTTTACTTTTTGTATTGTGAATCATCGCCGTTAATTAATACAGCTTCTAATTGATAAATTTCTACATCTGCATTGTATGATCTGTTAACTACTTCAGTTTCTCTGACTGATTGACTCGTATATGTTTTACCGTCTTCCGAAACATTCCACTCTTCAGCACTAATAGTAGTTTTATATTCTTCAAACTCTTCCGGCTTCATCTTAACAACGGATGTAAACATTGTCTGATCATGATCCTCAGAAGCATCATCAGCATTAAATCCATTGGTAAATAATCTTTGTACTACCTCATATCCTCCATCAGGTGTAGAGCCGTAAATATTATATCCTAAGCCTTTGTTATCGAGTTCTGCATTATAGCGAACATCCTCAACGTTATATCCGCTTTCAATATAATATGTTGCAATGCTTTGCATATATTCATCATATCCGCTGACATCAACCGGAATCTTGCTGCGTTCTTCCCTCAACAGATCCTTATAAGGATTATCTTTAATTGAATAGTATTTTTCATTGGAATTTTCCGGCATTTCATGCACTATATAATCCGTATAATTTTCATTTCTTACTTTTACTATTTCAGCATATTCCTTTTTTACTTCCTGTCCTTCGACAACTGATACAGTTTCAGCATAATACTTATGATCAGCATCAGCATTCATTATATCATTTAAACTCGGACTATTAGTATTTTCTGTGTTTTCCTCTGTTGTTTCTTCTGTTGTATTCTCTTCTTTTGTATCTTCTTTTAGAATATCTTCCGCTGTATTCTCTTCTGTGACATCCTCAACATAAGCGCTTTGTTGAGTCACTTCTGCCTCAACGTAGATCTTCTTTTGAGAATCATTCTTCTCATCTTGGGAATCAGCCTCATCTGATATAACAGCTTCATTCGTTGAAGCTTCCGGAACATCAATATCATAATGATCAGCAATATCAGTATTAACTCTGTCAGAAAAATCCGAGAGTATGCTATCTTCATCTGAATCAATATCATCCATGATAAATAACGAAACCGCTTCTTCATCAACCACATACATTACTGAATTGCCATCAATCGAAGCATGAAATTTTGAGTAGCTTACATTGTAAAATGTAGGTAAAACAAATCCGATTGAAATAATCAGCAGAAATAATAAATATTTAAGTTTCTTTCTATTCATATTTCCACCCATACCGAAAAACCTTATATATAAATAACGAAATAAAATAATAATCAATACTGATTGCCTTCCTCCCTGCAAAGCGATATATCAGGGGCAATCGTTATAACAAGGGGAAGGCTTCAAAAAAAGGACGTAAGCCATGAAGTGCCGACAAAAACTGTTTAAAAACACGCCGACATATGAGGTATGATAGCTTACCACATTACTATACACTAATTTGCTAAAAAAAAAACATAAATCTATCATATAATTATTTAGATTTTATTAAGATTCCTTATATCATCTTGTAACCAATGTTAACATGTATCAGAAGCCTTACATCTGTTCCCTTACCTTCAGTACTGCTAATATCCAGACTTCCTCCATGCATTTTCATAATTTTGTCCGCAAGAGAAAGTCCAAGTCCCGCACCATGTTCCTTACGGCTTCTTGATTTATCAACCATATAAAATGCATCCTTAACTCGTTCGAGATTTTCCTTCGATATTCCAGGACCGTTATCCGATACCGTAATCGAATATGTATTATTGTCAAAATCTTCACCAATAATACTTATCTCATCAGCACCTGCTTTTAATGAATTATCGATCAGATTCATAACAACGGTTTTAAAAAGATCATAGTCTATATTAATGTATTGATCGGTAATCGAATAATTAACCTTAACATTTTTAGCTTCTGCCTTTGGATTAACCGTAGCCTTGATATCTTCAAACATATCCGTAGTATTAATAAGTTCCAAAGAAATGCCAGATTCTTTCAGAGAAACAATATCCATCAATTTCTCTGAAAGCGCCTGGAGTCTCATTCCTTCATTCATAATAACTCCGGCAGCCTCACGTTTATCATTATCATTCAGCTTATTCTGATATATCAGATCCGCATAACCGATAATGCTTGTCATCGGAGACTTTGTCTCATGTGCAAAAGCAGCAACAAAATCCTCCTTCTGTTTTACAACAAGTTCAAGAGCATCCATTTTCTCACGAATGGTTTCTGACATATGATTAAATGTTGCAGTAAGTTCACCAAGTTCATCATTTGAAATCACCTTGATCTTTTTGCCATATTCACCACCGGAAATAGCCTTTCCGGCGTCAGAAAGATGCCGTATAGGCTTAGTAAGGTGCATTGAGAAAAAGAATGCAAACAATGTACCGCAGATTAATACCAATAAATAAATAGCATAATATCCACGTCTTTGTATATTATTCTCCTCAATGATCGATGTTATATCATATGCCGCAACGCAAGTAAAAATAACACCATATTTTTCAAAGTTACTGCAGCATGAAACATACTGTTTGTCATTCAATGTTACTACTTCATATCTGATTCTTCCGTTTTCCTGATAATAGACCTTAATACCATCGGGAATATCATCTACCAGAACCTCATCATTCATGATAACTTTAATATCAGCCTTGGTAGTACCTCTTGTAACACGAATTACTTCTTTTACAGCCTCCGGATTCGCCTCTTTATTTTTTACGGATATGATCAGATTAGTCTGAAATGCATTAAGAAAAAGATTATATTGTTCCAGACAATTATCAACCTCATGATCCAGAGAATTCTTAATAGAAGTTGTAACAATAAGATATCCTGAAATAAGCAGTGATGATATAAGAATAACCATTATTCCGATATAGAGTTTGATGAAGATTTTCACTTCTACTCCTCCAATTCCATCCTGTATCCTATTCGGAAAACAGTTTTTATAACATCTTCGAATCCAAGTTTCTGACGCAGCTTCTTTATATGATTATCAAGAGTTCTTGTATCTCCCATATACTCTTCTCTCCAGACTGTTTCATAAAGCCTTTCACGACTGAGAGCAACATTTTTATTCTGAATAAACATATTAAGAAGATCAAATTCCTTTGGTGCAAGATATATCTGCTTTCCACCTTTGATAACCTGCCTTGATGAAGGTTTAACAACTACATCTTTATAAGTAAATGTATCATCATAAGGCATAGTTCTTCTGATAACAGCTTCGACTCTTGCAATCAGTTCACCGATCTGAAATGGTTTAATGATATAATCATCAGCGCCCATTTTAAGCCCTCTGATCTTGTCACTCACCTGATTCATTGCTGAAATAATAATAACAGGTGTTTTCGTATAATTTATATATTCAAGTAATTCATAACCGCTGACTTTCGGAAGCATAAGGTCCAGAAGAACAAGATCCCAGCTATGCTTATCAAACAGTTCCTCTCCTTCCTCACCATCATAAGCATACTCACATTTATATCCCTCACCCGAAAGTGTTGTACCGATCAATTTAGAAATTGCTATATCATCTTCTATAATTAAAACATTCATTCAAACTATCCTCGATAATAATATTAGTATTTTTTTTAACATTCATTATACACAAAAGATGTAACTAAGTTGTATCCAAATCGGTCAAAATTCAATTAGTTTTGAAATTAATTCTTTTTTTGAATCTTTATATATAATATAACTGTTTATTATCGGAGTTTCAAAATCGATCAGCGGAATTTCTCTTAATTTTTTCTCTTTGATATATGTATCAGCCATATCCCTCGGAAGAAATGTATAATTATCCTTTCCGATCAGATATGGGACTATTTTCATACAATCATCAATTTCCAGTTCAAACTGATGAAACCTTGGGAACAGCTTTCTGATATACTGTCCAACATCCTGTAGCGCAAAGTTGCACATCAGATAGCTTTCTTCAATAAGCTGGTCGCGCGTTATTCCTTTTCTGTATTTTTTGTTATTAATATCAGTAACCAGAACAAGTTTATCCTGCTTATATAATTCGCAGTGATATGATGACTTCTTAAGAGGAATATATACAAATACCGCATCAAGCATATCTTCCTGAAGCATTTCAAGTAAATGATTCGAATATCCGATAGTAATCTTAAGTGAATTCTCCGGATATTTATCGCGGTATATCTTAATCTGCGGCGCCAGATGGCCTTCATATATAGAATCTGCACTTCCGATCCTTATATGATTGGCAAACCTATGTTCAGCTGACATTTCTGCCAGAGTGTTTTCCGTCAGATCAAGGACCTTCTCCGCATAAATCTTAAACCTTTCACCATCGGTCGTAAGCTGAACACTTCTGTTTGTCCTGCTGAAAAGGCTTAGTTTCAATTCTTTTTCAAGCTCATTTATCCTGTTTGTAACTGTCGACTGAGCAACAAAAAGCTGGTTTGCTGTCTTTGTATAACTCTTTGTCTCTGCAAGCGTGATAAACGTTTTAAGCGTCTGTATATCCATATCATTCTCCCATTTATCGAAAAATCAAATTATTATTATCATTTTTATTCACTTTACACATAATACAATATCTGATAAAACTTGTACATATATTTTGTAAATTAAATCGAAACTAATATCCGAGCAAAGAAATATAATCGAAAAGGAGAAATCATGAAAGATATCATACTCAGCAGTAAAACCTATAAACTGGAGCAGGATCCATACATATATCAGCTTCAGGATGTAAAAGACCCTGAGCTTTTCAGAGAAATGTTTCCATATACTGAAACTCCGAAAATTGCATTTAACTATAGACGGGTTCCTGAAAATATGCCTGAGGATATCTTTATCACCGATACCACCTTCCGTGATGGTCAGCAGTCAAGAGCTCCTTATACCACCGAGCAGATGGTTCATATATATGAGCTTCTCCATAAACTTGGTGGTCCAAACGGTATGATCCGCCAGACAGAATTCTTTGTCTATTCCGAAAAAGACAGAAAAGCACTTGAAAAATGTATGGAGCTCGGCTATCAATTTCCGGAGATTACAACATGGATAAGAGCATCAAAAAAAGACTTTGAGCTTGTCAAGTCTATTGGAATTAAGGAAACAGGAATTCTTGTAAGCTGTTCCGATTATCACATTTTTCATAAAATGGGTCTGACACGTCAGCAGGCTCTTGATAAATATCTTGGTATTGTTTCCGAATGTATAGAAGCCGGACTTCGTCCGAGATGTCACTTTGAAGATATAACGCGTGCTGATTTCTACGGTTTTGTTGTACCTTTTGCAAACAGTTTGATGAAACTGTCTAAGGAATCGGGAATTCCTGTAAAGATAAGAGCATGTGACACTATGGGATACGGTGTTCCATATCCCGGAGCAGCACTGCCTCGAAGCGTATCAGGAATCATTTACGGACTTCAGCATTATGCCGATGTTCCATCTGAAATGATCGAATGGCATGGCCATAATGATTTTTATAAAGGAGTTGTAAATGCAACAACTGCCTGGATGTACGGTGCTTCATCAGTCAACTGCTCTCTTCTCGGAATCGGAGAAAGAACCGGAAATGTACCGCTTGAAGCAATGGTATTTGAATATGCCTCACTCCGCGGAACACTTAACGGTATGAACACTCAGGTAATAACAGAAATTGCCGAATACCTTCAGAATGAAACTAATTATGACATTCCGCCTATGACACCTTTTGTCGGAAGTAACTTCAACCTTACAAGGGCCGGAATACATGCCGATGGGATGATGAAGGATCCTGAAATATATAATATTTTCGATACAGGCGCTATTCTCAACCGTCCGCCAAGAGTTTCAATCACAAACACATCCGGCGTTGCGGGAATCGCATTCTGGGTAAATGAATACAGAAAAGCTCACGGCGAACCGGAGCTTTCCAAATCAGATCCACTTATCCATCAGATTTACGGATGGGTTATGGCTCAATATGATGAAGGTCGTGTGACCATGATAACAGATAAAGAGCTTATCGATAAATATAACGAACTTGCAGATTAAATGTATTTTTCAATCAGGCTCTGCTCTACTACTTTTTTACCAAGGAGCGTTATAGCCTGTTTCGGGCAGTTGTTGACACATCGATAGCACATAGTGCAGCGATTGTCAGCTACTGCACGTCTGTCCGTGATCGTTATTGTATCTGTTATTTTAATATTATTCATCGGGCAGATTTTGGCACAAAGCCCGCAACCTATACATTTCTCTTGATCTATCTTAAGATTCGATGAGTAATTCTCGGTTTTATGTCCGAAGTAAAGCCTCTGTCCGAATAAACCGGCCATATGATAGAGCGGACCGATGCCTTCTCTTACATGTTCTCCGGCCTTAAGCATATTGACAGTTTCTGTGATCTTCTTTCTCGAATTTCTTACTATCTCTTTATTTTTCTCAAGCGGCCTTTTTAATGCCTTTTCATCTCCTATTGAATCAGGCATTCTCAGATGCAATCCTCCTATTATCTCTGCTCCGTACTTTTGAAGCAGTCGTCCGAGGATACCGGCACCATCTCCACTGAACAGACCCATTGTTGCAATAATAAAAATACATTTATCTTTCCATATATCCATATTATCAATCACAAAATCTTTGACAATCTTCGGAATTGAACTGAACTGTACAGGATAAGCAAAAACAATAAAGTTTTCATTTCTGATCATTTCTGTAACATTCTTATCTTCAATGGAATAAACCTTTGAATCCTTATCATATTCCTTACAGAAGCATTCTACTGCATATCTTGAATTTCCGGTTCCGCTAAAATATATTCCTATCATTTATTCATCCTCATCAATCATCTTTATTTATGTGACAAACACATTGTATACAATCCCTGAGAATAAATCTTTAATATATAATTAAATACTGATTAGAATATCAATAATATCCTGCGGTTTTTCAGCGAAACAGTAAGCTCCCTGCTCAATCAGAAAATCCTTATCTCTGAATCCCCATAAAACTGAAATGCATGGAAGCCCCGAATTCTCAGCTGTCATAAAATCAACTTCAGAATCTCCTATATATACTGATTCTTCCTTACTACTTCCGAGTTCTTTAAGAGCCAGATTTACCATATCGGGTGCCGGTTTTCTGTTGATCCCCGGCTGTTCTCCTATTGCTATATCGACAGAATCACCGAAAAATCTCTGATGAAGCTCCTTAACTGCGGAATCAATCTTATTTGAAACGATAGCTGTTTTATATCCCCTTAGCTTTAATTCCCTCATCACATCTAATATTCCGTCATATGGTCCGGTCTTATCCAGACAATGTGCATCATAATGCTCTTTGAATACAGGCAGCATTTCATCAATAATATCCTCAGATGTTCCTTCCGGCAGTGATAATCTAAGTGCCTCACCAACTCCGTTTCCAAAGAACAATCTATATTCTTCTAATTTATGCTCCGGCATCCCGAACTTACTGAGGACATAATTCATCGAAACAGTAAGATCCTCAAGTGTATTAAGTACTGTTCCGTCCATATCAAAAACTATAGTTGTTATCGCTGAGCTTCTCTTCAGTAATTCGTTCATGTTATTCCCTCAAAAAATTATTAATAAACATAATCATTTATAAGCTTAATATTATTATATATTTATCAGATTAAATATCACCGAAATAATATATCACATAATACTGTTAATTCCCAAGTGCTAAATTTCCAAAAGCTAAATACGCACACACCAAATTTGCACGCAATAAAAGAAAAAAGACGGAATTGCAATAACTGCAATCCCGCTTCTTTTGATTTACAAATGTAAATCTATAAATATTGTAACCTTTGGGGGAGGTTCTGTTATAATCTGTCGTACTCTGCTTTCACATTTCCGGCAGCTGCTCCAACATGAGCCATAGCTCGGTTGGCTGCTTCAAAGTTTGATTCACCCTTAAATGAGTAATCATAACCAAACATCATTGATACAAATACTGCGACAATTGCAAATCCAACTGAAATGCTGCAGATAAGAATTACTGCAAGAAGAGGAATGCTGGCAAACTCCTGTCCTTCCTTGCTGATAGTGATCTTGTTATGTGTAAGGAATCTCATAGTCTTTCTAACAAAATCGCCAAAAGCACTTCTTGTCTTTGAGCAATATTCCTCTGCATGTGCACGTCTAAGGATTCTCTCTGCTTCCTTCTTTGCAGCAGCTGCTCTGATTTCTTCTTCGGAAATCGGAGCAAATCTCGGATCTGTATAATCTTTCTTAACTGATGAAACTTTTCCAAGCTTCTCAAGATATACCATAGCATCAACCATCTCACCATCACATGCACGAAGAGCATTTCTTGCATCCTCAAATGATACGCCTGTAATTTCAACTAATTTTTCAACCTTTGCGAATTCTTCCATGATTTAATCCTCCGTTTCAAAAATATGATTTAGGTAATGCCCTTTGTCGTGGGCTTATTTGCTTTTGATGGGTATAATATACCCCCGGTAGATTAAATGGTCTTTTAATGAAGATTAAAGTTAGATTAAAAAGTAAATTAATTTTACGTAATAGAGTAAATATCAAATATGTTCTATAAAACTTTTTATGGAAAAAAAATCATGAAAGTTCAAAACATTATATATACTAATGTTCCGAACTTTCATGATTAATTACCATTTCCATATATAATTCTCTTTATACTCACGAGAATTTAGTAAATCATATCACAATTTAAATTGTAACAACAAAAGCCTTAAATCCCGGAATAAGACTATCATTATATTCGAGTGTTCCGTTATGCCTCTCTACTATTTTCTTCGCTACAGCAAGACCAAGTCCGCTTCCACTCTTACTTCTGGACTCATCGCCCGTCTTAAAAGGATCAAAGAGTGACTCTTTTAAATCAGGATCAATAAGCGGGCCGTTATCGGCAATAATGATTTCAACCGATTTTCGAATCGGATTGGAATTCACATCCGACGAATCCTTATCTTTAAAAGACAATCTGACACTTACGGCTGTACCATCCGGATTATGATTTATCGCATTTCCCAAAAGATTATAGATTACCCTTTTAATCTGTCTCTCGTCATATTCAAGAATAACAGGTTCATCCGGGATATCCACATCAAGTGACATATTCTTCTCTTCAAATCGTATATAGCTGTCCGAAACAGCAAGTCTCAGACATTCTGCCAGATCATACTCCTTAAATTCGAGTTTATATTCAGTACTTCCGAGTTTTGCATATTCCAGCATCTGCTCAAGAAGAGAATTTGCATTCTGTGTCTGCTCCGTTATAGTTAATATATACTCATTTTTTTTATCTTCGGGAACATTTCCATCAGCAAGAAGCTTTGCATATCCGAGGATCATGGTCATAGGAGTTTTAAGATCATGTGCGATTTCGGCATATAATTTCCTGTTTTTTTCAGCCATTTCCTCCTGATATTCCCGAGCCTCTCGAAGGCCTTTAACCATAGAATTAAACCCCTCCTCCATTTTTCCAAACTCAAAACCATCCGTTGCCTCTATTTCGGTATCAAGATTTCCTTCCTGAACACGACTCATTCCTTCAGAAAGCTTCTTTATAGGTGAATTGATCCGACGTTTAAGAATTATGTAAACCAAAACAACCAATAAACCAGATATTACCCATACCATAGTTTTAATCCATGAATTATCTGTCAAAGCAGTCGGTGGAACATCCTCCCCGTTCAGTGCACTTAAAAATCCATGAACAAAATCAACGAATAATTCGAACAGCCTCCCGGTCAATATGACTCCGGCAAACAAAACCATCAGAAATGTAAATAAGCCCATCTGTTTCTTTTTCTTCATTTCAAATCCTCCGCAGGGTTATCTATAATTATGCCTCCATCCTATAACCAAGACCCCTTATCGTTCGGATATAGTCATGAGCTTCATCATTAATCTTACCTCTCAGCTTACTGATTGCTACCATGATGCTGTTATCGTCCACGAATTTGTCCTGATCCCAGACTGCTTCATATATCTGATTCTTGGTAAGCACTCTGCCCTGATTATTCATGAAATATAATATCATTCTATACTCAAGTGCCGTTAATTCAACATTTTCACCTGACTTTGTCAACTTCTTTGAAGCCACATCAAGAACAAGATCACCTACAGTAAGTGCTTTTTCTTCCTCAGTCTTATCGTATCCGTAGCATCTTCTCAAGGCAGAAGTAACACGTGCAGCAGCTTCCATAGGATCGAAAGGCTTAACCAGATAATCATCTGCACCTACATTTAAACCTTTAATTTTATCCAGAACATCCCCTCTTGCTGTCAGAAACATTATAGGAACCTTAGTAGTCTCTCGCAGCTTTTCAACCAGCGCGTAGCCATCCATTTCAGGCATCATAATATCCGTGATAACCATATCTGTCGGATTATTTCTAAAAGCCTCCAGAGCCTCTATACCATTTGAGGCACAGCTTACCTGCATGCCCTGCATTTCCAGGCAGACCTTCAGGAGTTCAACTATTTTAGGTTCATCATCAACAACAAGTATCTTGTACATGTTTGGTTCCTTTCTTCTTTACTACTATCGCAGCTATAATACATATCACTGCTGCAGCTGCAATAACAGCGAAATTATTAATCACATAACCGTTTTTCTCAGTGTAAATTGCAATTCCCGAATTCACGAGTGCATTTTCAATAGTCGAATAAGCATTACACATCATATGACAGAAAATATTATACCATATGTTTCCGGTCATCTCATATATGATTGAGAATACAACTCCCGCAACAAATGTCTCTATAAATCCCTGGATGTTGTATACGTGAAGCGCTGCGAAAAACAGTGAACCAACTATTATGGCAAAGGTTTTACCGGTTTTTCGACGAAGCAGATTATATACTCCATATCTGAACATAAGCTCTTCAAATATAGGACCGACCAGTATTATCATTATATATTCCATGAAACCCGGATTTCCGACATCATTTGACTCTACCGGTAATACTCTGTTAAGGCAGATACCGAGAGTTGATTCTAATAATATTTTTAAAATACATATTGATACAATTGCCGTGATAACTATTCTGTAATTTATCTTCCATTTACCTGAAATATTCTTATTTCCGATTTTTTTCTTAGCTACAAATAATGTTACTATTACCGCAGTGATCAGCGTTCCGATTTCTCCGGCGTAACCTGTTACCTGATTCTCTGTAAATGAAGGATTAATAATATTCAGGATACTGCTGCTTATAACAAAAGCGGCCATCAATATTCCAAATACAGCTGCGATCACACCTGTGCAGTACAGAATTTTTCCAACAATACCGTTACTCTTCTTGATCTTGTCTGTGTTCTTCTCATTTTCAAGCACATGTGAATCATCATTGTTCTTATTAATAATATCGTTTATCTTCTTAGATCTGAGTATGATCAATGCATTGATAAGAAAAATAGAATGCTTAAGTATCGATTTAACCGGTGTAAATCTGCCTTCAACTGCATACATATCTGCAAGTGAATGACCGTTGAATAATCCAATCTCCATGATGATTATAAAATCAAACAATCCATGAAGTATAGAAACAACATGTATATTTCTATGTCTTGCATAAATTGCGCAATAAAGTGAACCTGTCAGGATATTACAGAACACCTGTAATATAGTTTCATTAACTGCCTGTCCGTAAAAAATATTTGTTATATGAACTGCGCCAAAAAGAACTGCACCTATAATTACCGAAAACCATATTCCCTTCTTTGTGTTTCCATGTTTTCTGAGAAGAATTTCTGTAACCGTACCCCTGAACAGTATTTCTTCAGAATATCCTATTGCCAAGGTGAAAAGTAAAAAATAGATAATCTCTCCGGGTCTTTTAAAACTTCTTCCTTCACCGACAAGCTCTATCGCAACTATTATACCAAGTACTATAAATCCAAGTAATGTTCCGCCTGATATTAACCCTTTAAAGAACGATTTCTTCGATGATTTCGAAGGCTTAAGTACATCTATCGTTTTGAATATAAAAGCTATAAATAATATAGGCAATAACTTAAAAATAACCTCTTGGGCGAAATAAGATTTATTGGAAATTCCGAATGTAATTCCAAAAAAATTAAATACATAATGAATTGCACTATTAATCAGTTCAAATAATGCTATAGTTGCCAAAACCTTTATTACAGTATGTTTATTAAAAAATCCGCGCATATCACGTACCTCCTTTTGAGGTAATGATAATACGCGAACTTTTCCTGATTTTATTATTAACCTTAACGTAACCTTAAATTTTTAATAAATCGAATCATCTCTTAACTCAAATGCTTCCTGCATTCACGGATACCGCAGATCTTTTCGTTTTCATATCCTGAATTTTCTTTTCCGTATTCATAGATTTCAATAGCTTTCTCATAATCACCGTCAAGCTCTGCATAAAGTGCAAGTCGGTCAGTCTTATCCACACAGAAGAAATATGAGCAATGTGAGCATTTCTTACATCCGTCAATCATATCAAGACATTCAAAAGCTTTTTCTTTCTCACCCATCGCAAGGTAAATTCCGGAAAGCCTGCTGAGATAAAGCGGTCGATATCTCTTAAAATTAATATAATTATCAATCGAACCATGTGATTTCTCGATACACTCCAGAGCTTTTCGTCCTGCTTCAGCTGCCTTTTCGGCATTTCCCATAAACATGTATACTCTTCCGAGCAGATCATAAGCCTGACAGATATTATCATAATATTTAATATCCGAATTATATTTTTTTCTTACATCCATACTTACATATTTTTCGTAGTAACGAGCTGCAATTTCCGGATTTCGATCGGTAAAAATATGATAATGACCGACTGACCAGATTGCATCCAGAAAATCGTCCTGAATATCATCCGGTAGATCATTTATATCTCTGAAGAGATTGATTCTATCAATAAATGCCATATTTTCGGCTTCAATCTTATACATCTCATCTACTCTGTCTGCAATAGAATATGATGTTGCTATATCATACATATAGTCGATCAGATTCAAAAACTTCTCATCCGGAATATTCGGATATCTGTCAGCTATCTTACATACACTGAATTCTATATCATAATCACATTTTTCACCGGTGATCTCTTCTATTTTCTGTCTTATAGAATTAACTCTGGCTTCAATCGCACCCTTGTAATCTGCAGATCTGTCATATAAGTCAGCCAATCTGTTATAGAATCGGAGTCCATGCTTATCAAATCTCTCCATATAGTTCTTATATTCCGCAACAGCCTCATCGAATCTGTTCTGTTTCTCGAAAAGATTTGCAAGATTGGTAAATGCAGCAAATCCATTCTTTCCCTTATATACATCAATTGCTTTTCTGAAATCCGCCTCAGCCTCTTCATACCTTTCGGTACGCATATATATAAGACCTCTGGCATTTATAACATACGGATCATCCGGAAAATCCTCTACAGCCTTATTCAGAAATTCCATAGCCTTATCATATTCCATGCCATCGATCAGAATAAGCGCATACTGTACAGCAGATCTTGCATCATAACGAAGATTGATAAGACTTTCTGCAACCGCAATAGCCTTCTCACTATATTCAGCTTCCTCGAGTTCCCTGAATCTGTAATCATTATAATAATCGGATAGTTCATAATGAAGATTAACATTTCTCGGTGACTTCTTAAAACCGGACTCAAAGTAAGCTCCGGCTTTATCCGTATCTTCCTCTTTTTTATAGATCATTCCGATCTCGTAATCTACCGTGCCGTTGTTCGGGAATTTCTCAAGCATTTCCATATAAAGCGGCTTAAGATCATATCCGCTGTCATATCTTTCTCTGAAATCAACGTCCAGCCAATATGGGTTTATATTTCCATCATCGCATTTTTTTGCCTTATCAATAAGACTCAGTAATTTCTCTTTAAAATCTTCCTCGGAAATGTATTCCGGATCCTGAGACTTCTTATCCATCATACAGTATCCGTAACTTACATAAAACTCGGATGGAAGCTCAAACATACTTGAATCTTCGTCTATACTGCCCTCAAGCAGATTAAACTTTACCAATGCCTCGTCATAGTTTTTCTTTGCACGAAGGTATTTTGCATAATTAAAATCAAGTCTGATATCCTTTACATCATTTTCCTTGATAAACTCAAGACAAGTTTCAAAGCCTTCAAAGTCGTTATAATCAAGGTAAATGGTTTCTGCACGATAATATGAATCGGCATATTTCGGATCATTATATCTGAGATAGAAATAGTCCTCTATTACTTCTCTTGCATAATATGCCTTAAATGCCATATATTGCCTGTTGCCGTGGCAGATGGCAATATATTCATTTTCTTTCTCAATCTCTTTTGTCCAAAAATCTACGCCTTCTTCATATTCCTTACGCATTGCAAGTACGGCATCATACAGATTGGCATATTCATAATAATCACTGTCCAGATTATACTTAAGTGCCTTAAGCACATTTTCCTTCGCATTATCTGTATCATTAATATTCAGATATAGTGCACCTAAAATATAATACGTATATGGAATTCTTAAAATATTTCTTACATCAGCGATAGAATAATCATCCAGATTATAGTCTGCATCGGGATCATATCTCTTACAAAGCTCATCCTTAAATTTGGTCATATAAGAAATGGCCTCTTCAAACTGATTTTGTCTCATAAAATAAGTTCCGATGAAATAATCATACATTAAAATCTCATCATCCACTGGATTTAAATCCTTGATGAGCTGATAACCTTCTTCCAGACGCTCATTTCTCGAATATATCCATGCAAGACTTATCTTAAGACTGTTATTCTCCGGATTCGCTTCGATCATTCCAGGCAGTTCTTCGAGCCTGTCATGCTCTATCTGCTTATTTATTAATTCATATACAGAACTGTTGCGATGATAATTCATCATATATGCGATGTAGTCATATGCAGTTTTTTTATCACCTTCAAGATAACTGCAAAGAGAAAGCACAGCATGGTTTTCATTTATATAGATAACTTTATTTGTCTTTGGAATAATCTCTTTACATTTCTTAAGCTTATCCTCAGATATAGAAATAGTCTTATCTGATATTTCCATATTTTTATGAGAATCCTGAACAAAGAATCTGAGATACATGAACATAATATGCGAATTATAGTATTCCGCATGCTGTTCACCTGAAAGAATCCTGTCGACTGCCTTCGATACAAGCCCGAAACATTCAACATAACTCTCTTTATAGTATAAATACTTTATAAGTGCCAATTCTTCAAAGCAATGATAAAAATCATATTTTCTTACAAAAAGTAAATCTGCTCCGAGACGATCTATCAAAGCCGTTCTGGTTTCAGGAGGAACATTCATATTATCTATTGTTTCAAACTCAGCATAGAATTTCTGAAGCATTGAAATATATTCATCAACCTCATATTTAAACTTCCTTACTTCAGAAGGAGCCTGATCGGTTTCGATAACAAAATCATTTATATCATTGTTGCCGTTCTGTCTTCCGACAACAACCTGCTCATCCAGAATATAATTTCCATCATTAACAGACTCCACCAGAAAATCTACATAATCCTTTGGATACTGTTCTTTAAGAGCTTCTGCATCCTGAACAATAGACATAACCTGATCTATCTTTTTCCAAACATAAACAGGATATTTTGAATTTTCCATGGCATAATTCAGGAAATCCGTTCTGATTGCTTCCTGCTCATCTATAGAATCAAATTCAGGTGCTGAGAAAAGTTCATTCCAGTAATTAATATCAGTTCTTTTACTGATATCTTTATAAATATCATTAATCCTCGACATTACTTCTGAAAGCTCTTCTTCCTCCTCTTCGGAACCGGCTTCTGCAATACGGATTGCCTCATCATAAGCTTCTTTCAACGCCATGAAACCTTCCTGATCATCTTCAGGATTAGTTGACACAAGCTTTAATCTGTAAGCCTCTCTTATAGCTTCAACATCATCAGTTTTTTCAATTCCTAAAATATCCCAGATCAATTTTTCGTTCATAATCCACCTTCTATAAAATGTAATATTCCGCTCGCTTGTTATAATCACAATGATAATAACATAGTATCAAAAATAGAATTTACTGTCAAGAAAAAAATGGTCCAAAAAGCTTTCTCTTTATGATAATAGTACAGTATATAAAAAAAACAGCCGGTCCATACGAACCGGCTGAATTAAGTAAAATATATATACTATTCTTCTGCTGCTTTACCCTTACCCTGCTTTGCAAGATTTGCAAATGAGTAAACCGCAAGCACAAGCGCAAGTACTACAAGAAGTACTGCAAGTATAGCCTGAATATATACCCAGATATCCGCACCTTCTGTACCAAAAAGCTTTACCTTACTCATAATAGTCTGAATAAGTGATGTTATTGTTACAATAAGCATGAATACCATAGGAATGTAGAACATCTTGTTGTTCTTTCCGACCTTGCCGAGCCATGTGCAGACTGCGAGAAGTCCTACAGCTGCAAGGAGCTGATTTGCAGCACCGAAAAGAGGCCAGATTTTTGCATATCCTGTCATTCCGAGACCAACGCCGAGAACAACTGTTACGATAGTTGCAAAATACGGATTGCAGAGGAACTTCTTCTTGCCTGAAACAGTCTGAACTGTTTCATCAGGAGCAAGCCAGAATTCCTGGAACATATATCTTGCAAGTCTGGTAGCTGTATCAAGTGATGTTAAACAGAATACAGAAACAGCAAGAACAAACATGCTGTAAATGATATTTACTATTGCACTGTCTGCGCCCGCAAATGTACCGATCATCTGTGAGATACCACCGGCAAAAACAGCGGTCGGGCTTGTAAGTCCTGTTGCGGCAAGAGCTTCCTTATCTACATTAACTGTCTTCCATACAAAACCTACTGCACAAAGAGAAATAACAGCAACAACGCACTCAATAAGCATTGATCCGTATGCAACAGGACGTGCATTTGCTTCATTATCAATCTGCTTCGAGGTTGTACCTGAAGAAACAAGTGAATGGAAACCTGAGATAGCTCCGCAGGCGATGGTTACAAAAAGTGCAGGGAAAATACTTCCCGTTGCAAAAAGACCGTTTGATCCGTCAATCGTCCATCCGGAAAATGCAGGGATATCAAGTGTACCCTGACCCATGATTGAAGCACCGATAATAGCGATAACAGCAACAGCTATCATGAAGTAAAGAAGGAACGAACTGAGATAATCTCTCGGCTGAAGCAGTATCCAAACAGGTGTAACAGATGCAATAAGAATATAAATTCCGAGTATCCACATCCATGCATTATATGAAACTGTAATCGGATACCAGTTCATACCTATTGCTACGATTACTATAATTCCGATAACACCTATTACTGAAGCTGGACCTATAGGAACATTCTTTCTGTAAACAAGGAAACCGAAAACGATAGCAAGCACAATGAAAAGCAGAGAGATCATAGCTGTCTGCTGGTGTGCCGTAAGAGCAGCACCTTCCACTGCGGCACCTGCCGAAGTTGTACTTCCGAAGGTACTTGCAACGATTGAACTGAAGGCTGCAACTACAAGAAGAAGCGTAAGATATCCGAATATAATGAATATCTTCTTAGCAAGATTTCCCATAGCGTCTTCGATAACTTCACCGATGGACTGTCCCTGATGACGAATAGATGCAAAAAGTGCTCCGTAATCATGCACACCACCGAAGAATACTCCTCCGATAAGAACCCATAAAAGAACAGGTATCCAACCGAAGATAGCTGCCTGGATCGGTCCGTTGATAGGACCGGCACCTGCTATCGATGAGAAATGATGACCCATAAGTACCGGTGTTTTTGCCGGAACATAGTCTATTCCATCTTCCATCTCATGCGCAGGAGTCGTCTTCTTAGGATCGACGCCCCATTGCTCTGCCAGCCATTTTCCGTAGAAAACATAACCGCAAAGTAAGATCACAATACTGACGATAAGTATCAATGCTGCATTCATGTAAATCCCCTCTTTCGTTATGCCGGTATACTGCAGTTTTTATACCGGTGTAAATATGTTTCGGCGCATCAGGCGTCGAAAATTTTTTCATAATAAGCGGCAAGATGCTTAGCCGGCTTATTAGCTGCTGCCTTTCCGGTGGAAAGGTCCATGAGAACAACATGGCCTTCTACATGACCACGTATTGTCATAAGATAATTTTTTTCATATCGAAATTTTCTTAATGCATTAATCACCTCTTCATCCGGAGATGTCTTAGATAAAAATGCTATAGTAAGATATGAATACATATGATCCTTTTCCGGATATTTGTTGCCTTTACAGACAAGTTCCGGAGCCATATGTTCGGCCATGAGAGCTTTTACACTCTCCAGATCCTGTAAAGTCACCTTATCTTTCTCCAGAAACAGAATATGTTCATAGCCATGAATGCTCCATAAATTTGCTTTCGGACTTATAACATACTTCTCGCTTATCGTAGAAAAATATCCGTAAGCCTCAGCCTTTACTGAGCCTATCTCAAATCCCCTTGTTATATCAAAGGAATTTGAATAATCATCCAATAATCTGTCTAAAAACTTTCTGTTTTCCGCCATTGTAATCACTCATTTCGATAGTCAAAAAAATTACATTGAACATTATAAAACTTTTAATTTTCTATATCCACAAAAAATAACAATTTCGAGTCATTTTTTTAATTTTTCAAACATCTGTTCATTTCGTCGAAAAACATAAACGATGCTTACACACCGAGAGTTAAATGAATTTTGATAATAATATGTCTCATTAATTCATCGTTATCAGCTCATACTCACGAGTTCCGATTCCGATCTTCTCGGCATGCTCCAGAGTCTCTGCCCATGAAACATTCGGATTGCTGTTATGCCATACATCACCATGATCATGAAAATCTTCGCTTGCCATATTATCACCAAGCTGACTGTTTCTGATCGGTTCAGCTTTCTGACACAGGTCAACACATGCCTGATCAAGAGCAACAGGATCAAAAGAAGCAAGCATTCCGATATCCGGAAGTATCGGTGCATCATTTTCCCCATGACAGTCACAGTTTGGAGAAACATCTGTTATAAGACTGATGTGAAAACACGGTCTTCCGCTCACAACTGCAGCTGTATATTCAGCCATTCTTCTTCCCAGCATCTGTGGAGCATCCCAGTTATCATTCTCGATTGCATCGAAAGCACATGCACCTATACAGCGTCCGCACCCCTTACATTTTTCAGGGTCTATCCATGCCTTGTTTCCTTCGTAACTTATAGCATCTGAACCACACTCTTTAGCACATCTGCGGCAGCCCTTACATAAATCTGTTTCAACATGAGGATGTCCGCTGTTATGCTGCTGCATCTTACCTGCTCTACTGCCGCATCCCATTCCGATATTCTTTATAGTTCCTCCGAATCCTGCCTGTTCATGTCCTTTAAAATGTGTGAGCGAAACGAAAATATCAGCATCCATTATTGCATGTCCTATATATGCTTCCTTACAATATTCTCCGTTAGGTACAGGAACGGCAATATCATCGGTTCCTCTAAGTCCGTCACCGATAAGTATCTGACATCCCGTGGTAACAGTATTAAAGCCGTTAATATTGGCACAATCAAGATGCTCAAGCGCATGCTTACGGCTTCCCGGATACAGCGTATTACAATCTGTAAGGAACGGCAGTCCGCCACCTTCTTTAATTACATCTGCAACAGCCTTTGCATAATTCGGTCTGAGAAATGCAAGGTTTCCAAGCTCTCCGAAATGCATCTTGATTGCTACAAATTTGTTGTCCATGTTAATACTTCCGATTCCCGCCATCCTTATAAGCTTCTGCAGCTTCTCCGGAAGACTTACTCCGAGCCCCGTTCTGAAATCAGTAAAATACACCTTTGATTTTTCCATAGATACCTTCTTTTATGCCACATAAATTTATTACAACTTTAAAACAAACAACGTTCAATTTCTTCCTTATCGGAACATTCCGATGATTTTTTACAGACTGCTATATCCACAATGTTTCATTATATCTTTTTTCAGTTTCTTCGAATCCTTAAATCCCTTATCATACAATTCTTCGGACGCTTTAGTAATCGCCGATTCAAAACTGTCTGCCACTTCATCAAAACATTTAAGAGCAATTCTTTCGGTAAGACCACATTCACCTGCTGCCGCAGCAAATGTGCTTCTTTTGATCTGATCTATCCTCAGCTCGCCACCGATATAGAAACTCATTTCATTTGACATATTATAGACCCTGGTACTAACTATATCATATGCAGGTGCCAGTGAAATATTCTTCAGATTCTCACCGTACAAAAGGGCCATATTCTTTATATGACAATCTGTATTACCAACCAAGAAATTATAACATATCATCTTCCAAAGTTTTATCTGTTCCGCTATAGGATCAGTACAGTTTGATCTTATAATTTCAAATAATCTACGCAGGTAATGCTTATCCTCTCTCTCATATTTATCGAAAGAATCAATTCCCATAGCCTGAGCAAAATCTTCCTGATGCAGTCTGTTTGGAATCTGAAGGCCATTAACATAATTCTCATTTATAAATGCTCTGTCATACCTTCTTGTAGCATATAAAATATCCGAATCATTTCCATCTCCTGTATTAACTATAAAGCTATCTACAGCTTCAATGCCGCAATTCTTTGCTGCAAGCATACATAATTCTTCATTAAGTACAATATGGGCAAGCCTGACATGACTTTGCTTAACTATATGAGTGCTTGGAGCATTACCTTGAGGAAGAAACCACCTATCATTACTGCTGTCATAATATAGTCCCACCTTGCCGGTTGCTCCTGCAAGTGATAAATGTGTCTGCATTAATATCTGTGTCGATTTTGTTGCCCCTTCTTCAGCAAGTTTCTTCACCTGCCCCATGGTCAGTTTCTTATACTTCGATGGTTCTTCCTGAGAGTCATCCTGAACAATCCTTATTGCACCCAGACATTCTTTTCCGAGAACAGAAAGAATTGTTATATAATCATCTTCTGCAGTCTTTATCCAGTTAGCTACGGCTTTACGGGAAAATCCTTCCGGCAGAAGTCCTTCAAAGAAACATCTTGTCTCTTCGGAAGTATATGCCTCGGATCTGAGCGGCATAGATATAGATATCGGCCTTCCGTAATCCGAATTGATATAATCTTCATCATATTTAAAACATGCATCACGATGATCATTTCCGATTATCTGACCAACATGCCGCTGCTCTCCCTGTATTTCAATGTAAACCTCAAGAGTCTTCATATCTATCCCCTCTCATTTAATTCCACATCAATCCCGAGAAGATTTGCCAGAAGTATCGCTTTTCCGAGTTCTATTGTTGTTTTACCATTCTCCAGATCAGAAATATAACTGGCACTGATACCACTGACTTCACATATCTGTTTTTGGGTATATCCAAGCTTCTTTCGCTTTGCCTTCACAAACTCACCGAATTCTTTAGAATTATTTATCTTCATAGATTTAACACTCCTATATCGATATTATATAGCCGTACGAACTTATCAATATAAACAGAATACAATTATAGCCGTACGAACATATTTGCGAATATATTGTGAAATATAGCCGTACGAACATACATCATATACATACATGATAATATAGTCGTACGGCTATGTCAATCAATTTATTAGTTTAAATCAATCTACGGATACTCAAAACAGATCAAGTGAACTGTCCAGATAAATCTCCTCTCTGACATTCAGGCAGTACTCGGGCTTCGTCATATAATATAGCAGAAACTCAAGTATCATTGCGCTTCCCAGACTTCGTCCTTCAATCTTAAAATGTCTGAATCCTGCCGGAACATAATAATCCCTTATATCATTCAGTCCGATAAATCCGGGATTCTTCATTGCTTTAGAAAATTTATAGCACTCAGAAGCATCGGGTGAAACACATTTATGTTCCTCGCAGTCTTCTCCGAGGCTTCTCCTGCTTACATTTATATAGCAGTTCTTCCTGTCATAACAGTCAAACCAACAGCATTCGTTACATAAAAACTCTACCTTGGCTTTCTGAACTTCAGTAAGTTTATTCAGCTTATCAAATTCCTTGTTGAGCCTGAAATCAGGAACAACAAATCGGAATTCCTCTCTATCAAGTTCCTTTTCAAACTCTCTGAAATCGGTTATAACCTTCGTAGTTGAAGAAACAAAATAAAATCTCGGATAATTATTCTTTATATGATCGATCAGGATATCTGATACAGCTATAATACCGTTCGGAGAGCTCCCATTCTTCTCGAACAGAGCACACAGATCATTACACTGCTTATCAGATAAATGTTCCTCTCTGATCAGCGAATTACTGAAGGTTAACCTTGCCGATATTCCATATTCATCCATCAGCCTTGCAACCTTCCTGGGATCCTCATCGCCGTAACCTATACGGCCTCCGCCCCATAAGGCATCATCCGGAGCTCCGTATATAGAACCGATCTCACAGTTATCATAAAAGAAATCTCTATGCTCACGAAAAAGCGGGAGAAATATGCTATACAGATCATAGAACTCAAACAGTCCCGGCAGATGATAATATATTTTTACATCTTTATCCATAATATCCTTCAACAATTCTGTTTAGTTTTTAAGCTTACTGCAGACGTCCTCATATTCCCTAAAGAATTCTTCAGCATCACTCTTAATAAAATCAATATCGTTATCCTTAGCTGCAAACTCATGCTTCTTTGCACGTTCACTAAGACTCATCAACCCTATGGTAGCCATAGAGCTTTTTACGGAATGAACATCTATCTGATATGCCTTGATGTCGCCGGACTCAAGACTTGCTTTCATTCTTCTGAGCTTATCTTCACTTTCAGAAGCAATATCAGAAACTATTTCCTCAAGCAGCTCCTCTTCTCCTGCACAGTAACCAAGTGCGGTATCATAATCAAGTCCATCTATGGCAAGAAGCTTTTTCTTAATCGGTGAAACAGCATCCGATATTACTTCAGACTTATCTGCAGTAACTGCAAGTACCTTTTCCTTCGGAAGCATCGACTTCACCATCTGCTCAAGCATGCTTGAATCAAGAGGCTTAGTAAGATAATCATCAAAGCCCTCATCTATATAAAGCTGCCTGCTTCCTGCAACTGCATTTGCCGTAAGAACAACAACCTTTGTATCATTATTTAAAGACTTCTCATCTTTCCTAATGATATGAAGTGTCTCGATTCCGTCAGGCTGAGGCATCATATGATCAAGCAGTATAAGATCGTACTTCTTCTCACGACACATTTCGATAGCTTTATTACCCGATGTACATAAATCAGGCACGATACCCGTTCTCTTAAGGAATAGCTTAACTATAGTAAGATTAGAGCGATTATCATCCACCGCAAGGATCTTTGCATCAGGCGCTGTAAAATCGCAGGTATCCTGAATAGTCTGTGCTGATGACCTGTTTTCCATAAAATCATCCTTCAGAGTCTCCTTGCTCAGATAACTGACGGGCAGCTTAACCCAGAAATCGGAACCTACACCATATTCACTTTCAACACCGACATCGCCCTGCATAGAGTCAACAATACTCTTTACTATAGCAAGCCCGAGTCCTGTTCCCTCTATATTTGCATTTGCTTTTATATCAGCCCTTGAAAATGCTTCAAAGAGATTTTTACGTTCTTCCTCGCGAATTCCCTTACCGGTATCTATAACATTTATCCTAAGCTCATACTGTCCTTCATCAAGATAGCTTCCTCCGAGCTTCAATGTAACTGTGCCCTTATCGGTATATTTTACTGCATTATTTATAAGATTAATGAGAATCTGTCTGATCCTGAATTCATCACTGATCACTTCATTCGGTATATCTCCGTCCAAAACAGTATTCAGCTCTAACGATTTCTCATCCGCTCTTTCCTTTACAATTGAAATAACATCATACAGCATATCCGACATCAGAAATCTGGAATTATGTATCTCCATTTTACCGGCTTCAATCTTAGAGAAATCCAGAACATCATTTACAAGCATGAGGAGCATCTTTCCCGAAGTTTTTATATTTCTGGAATATTCATAAACAACCTCGTCCTTATTCTCTCTGAGGATCATTTCATTCATACCGAGGATTGCATTGATCGGAGTCCTGATCTCATGAGACATACTTGCGAGGAATTTTGTTTTTGCCTCAGAAAGGTCTATAGCCTGCTGCTTATCTATATTGATCTGTCTAAGGTCATATACCTGTTGAATAACGATGAATATAAGCAGGAATCCAAGTCCGATAACCATGAAAAGAGATTCTGTTAATGTTGTAAAAAGAAGTAACGTGAGCTGACATATGCAGCACATCAAAAAACAGAGAAAACCTATAAATGTGTATTTATAACTTCTGATATTTCCCTTTATCGCATCAACTATCAAAATACTGATTGCGAATACAGCAAGGGATGAAAACAGTATATTTACAACATTTCTCATATTATAAAACTGATATATCCCTGTAAAATGCAGTGTCGGCCATACAATCGCATTAAGTGCCGAAGCAAGCATAAGTATGGACATACCTTTCTTATATCGTCCCTGCTGAATTGAATTAAGATATATACAGAGTGCGAATGGAAGTGTCAGACAGAACATATAGTTCACAACTCCGTTTACGTGATACACGCCATAAACCAAAGGGAACATATATGAATCAGTCATGATCCAACAAGCTATAACAAGTATTCCGAGTGCACCATACATCATATTTATCTTCATCTTATAGCATATTCTGAGTACTATACTAACGATGAACACAACTATAGAAAAGATAAGAACTATTGTCGAAAGTACAAATGATGCACCATACCTTTTCATAAGATGACTGTATCCGCCCAGACGTGTACTGATAAACGTCTCCGGAACGACCTGTCTTTCATATAATCCGGCAGGTCTTTCATATCTTACTTCAGCACCTGCATCAGAATCATAAAGCGGAACCATCATATAAAACTTTTTAATTGAACCGCCCGGTGTATTTACATCCCGCGCTTCTACAAAATCCATCCTCAGCTCATCATTTATATAAACCGCTATATCCTTACGTGTTATAAAGAAAAGATATTCATTATCCTTTATATCAGAAGGAAGTGTCGACGTTACGGAATATTTGTTCCTATCCGTCTTATCCGTCATATAGCTGCGTCCGGTGACGAAACTATTTCCTTCCGTGTCAGTAACAGTCCAGCCTTCGATGAAACGTACAGGATCCTTGCTTACGACTTTCCCTTTATTTACTACCCCATAATAAATAAAAACAAAGGCATTGAAGATAAGCAAACAAAACAGTAATACCTTTACTGTTAAAACGCTTATATCCAAAAACCTTTGCGTTTTATTATTATTCATCAAAACCCCTCCGAGTACAAAACCATATACACTTTAATTTTTTGATCTTATCTATATGCTACTATACCATAAATGTTCTTATCCTGTCACAATAAAGATTATAAAACTGTCCAAATTATAAGACTCTCCTATTGTTTTACAGATCGATCACATGATAAACTTATTATGTAATATTATTGGCATATGGGAATTACCACAGGTTATAACTTATTCCTATGGTAACTGCTGATGTTTGGGGAGGTATTTTATGGAAAAAACAATAACTTTAAACGAACTAAAACCGGGGGATATCATTCTCTTCTCTGTTCCGAAAAACTCTAAGATTTCTATACTGATCGGACTTCTTACCAGGTCCAAGGTCAGTCATACAGGAATGGTTGATTTCAATCCGGGATATGTCCTCGAAGAGATCAAAGAAGGTGCAACCAAGTCACCTCTTCCTTCTCCCGGAAGGACACTCTATATCCGTAGACTGCAAAATGAACCGGACACTTCCGAGATTGTTAAAATTGCAATGAAATATGTTGATGAGAAGCTTCCTTATCCTATGTCAAATCTGGTACTTCTCGGACTCTATATTCTCGCAGGAGATTTTATACCCGACTCATTCGGCGACGATATAATCAAAAGTCTTTTAAAGCTTGCAACTTATGAAATAATCAATCTCGTTAATGAGAAGACACATCCGGGAACAGATGTTCCTCCTATGGTCTGCTCACAATTTGCTGCAGCATGCTATGATGAAGCCGCACTTACATACGGACCTGAATATAAAATCCGATACAATGATGAGGTTTCATCTGTATTCGCCCTTCTTAAGAAAATAATCGATCAGCTCAGTGAAGATGAAACAAAAGTATTCTCTCTTGAGCCTCATAAATCATTTATTAAATCTGTAGAAGATGAGGTTGAAAAGGCTGCGGGCATTTCCGATCATAAAGAACTTGCCGAGTTTCATAGTGATAAACTTATACAGCATATCGAATCTCATAAGGACGACCAGATGCTTCTTGAAAAACCGTCTCATATTTCTGATGAAGTTATAACGGCCTTCTATAATTACGGAAAATGGTTCCTGCGTCTGTTCGACGGAAAGACCGAATATAATGATATAGAAACCGATCAGATAACTGCCGGTGAGATAAAGGAGGTTCTGGAGGAACTTCTAAGATTCCAGGAAGTTTTCGTAACTCCGGGCGATCTATTCAATCATACCGAGAATCTAATGGATATGGGAATTCTGACTTATACAGATACTGAGCTTGCCAAATATCTGGTTGAAAATTAATCTATATATATCATATATCCATATAGTTAAACAGCCGGCCCTTACAGGCCGGCTGAAATATTCTATACTCATTTCTTCTTCGGACGTATTGCATTTCCTACTGCCTTATCGAGTTTGCTAAGTGCAAAAGCTACCGGTATTGAAAGCCCTATAACTACCAGAACGAAAAGCGGTACATTTTCGATATAGTATACAGGTTTAATACGGTCATGTATCATATAGAATCCGAACATATGAATAAATATTCCATGAACGAGATATAACTCAAGAGTAAACTTTCCGAGGAATCCCGTAACCTTATTTCCCACCTTCAGTTTCATACTGAGCAGGTAATAAAGCGATACAAAGGCGAACGTATATAAAACCTGGAATATGCATCCGATCAGACCGCTTCTGAAAATGTATACTCCGCTGTACGGATGATGGAATTTCTGAAGATACAGACCACCTGCATTATCTCCCAGATACCAAAGTACGACACAGAGCAATATATTGATGATCACTCTCAGCGGATACAGTTTCTTACAGCTTTCGAAAAACTTCTTCTCATACTTTGCAACGAGAATTCCCATCAGGAACATATGAGGTGTATTGTACCACCATGTACCATATTCAAACTTAACACAGAAGAAGATATATCCTAACGTACCCAGTAAAACAACCAGGATACCAGCCCAATCCTTCTTAAAAAGTCCGAAACCTATATAAAACAGTATATACATCACAATTATGCAAGGCACATACCATATATACGGATGCAGTGTATTATGACCATTTACTGCAAAAGGCGGATCAATGGTAATCTTTATATGTCTCCATAATCTGAACCCTATATAAACGAGAAGTGTCAGAACTGTCGGAATCAGAATAGGTATCAGTCTCACAGGAATAAACCTCTTGAAGAAATCCGGTTTTGCCTTAGCACTCTTATAAAGTCCGAATCCCGAACAGAAGAAGAACATGGCAACCATCGGATATCCCGCTGTAACGAAAATATCCAGGCCATGCCTTATATATCGTGGATTCAGCCACGGAGCGCAGGTATCCTGTGATATATGATGAAATACTATTATCATCGCACAAAATCCCAGAAAACATTTTGTCTGATTGAAGGACATATTCTCTTCATTCCAGGTTTTTGATCTGCATACCTTAACACCGAAAAAAAGTAAAGCCGCTAAAGCCAAGTACCATACGATAATCATTTCATCCACTCCTCTATTCATACATATAATCCCACAGCTTATTTTCATAGGCCGCGCAGGTTTTAAATATATGACATAGTCTGTCAGCTTCAGTATCGCTTATATCATATGTCCTTTCATCGAGAGCATTTATCCAACGATCGTTGGCTTCAACATATTCACGACTTGTATAAGCTTCAAACCAATCTTTATATTTTGACCTGACTAATACATCAGTATATCTTTCGGTCATAAGTTTTGCAACATAAGCATAATTCCAGGAGCATTGAAGAAGTGCGGTAAGTCCCGAAATAACACCGTGATCACGTAACTGATCGGTCATATAGCCTAAATACTCTGCAATAACATTACCTTTTTCGCATTGCTCTATATCATTATCGGTAACGTCAAGCGACTTAAGATTCGGAAGATGCACATTATATGTTTCATAAACTGTAGCTTTAACCGCATTATCAAGAAATTCTTTCAGTTCCTGATCTTCTGCCGAATCATACATCATTTCAAGTAATCTGATATAGTCCTTCAGATATAAATAATCCTGAAGCATATATTTCTTAAAGGCTTCCGACTTAAGTGTTCCTTTTGCCATATCAATAAGAAACGCCTTGTCTGCCGACTCTTTCCACAGATATTCGGTTTCTCCAAATAGTCTCTCCGAAAGCATAATAAGTATTCCTCTATTATCTATTAATTCTTTCCGGCAATAATAGCTACATATCCGCCGCTCTTATATCCTTCGATAACTTCTTCAGGTTCCTCATTTGTATAAAGAGGATTCTTTACAAGAGTCTGATAAAATGTAAATTCCTTAACTCCGAGATCTCTAAGAACGCCTATCTTCTCTTCCGTCGAATGCCATACTCCGGATGCGGCAAGTGCAAGCGGGTAAGGAAGTGCCGGCATAGCTCCTTCAAGATACTCATGGTCATATGTATTAAGACTCTTTCCGAGAAGATACATAAAACCGAATGCACTCTCCTTCGGAACATCCAGAAGGATCAGCTTTCCGTCCTTCTTAAGCGCCTTGAGACATTTCTCATATACCGGCTTAAGATTCTCCATATAGCTGGAGCTTCCGTTGAAATATATAATATCATATTTCTCATCAGGAAGATCTACATCCTCTATAAGACCGTACTTGATCACATTTACTCCGCGCTTCTCAGCTATTCTTCCCATATCCTCCGAAGGTTCTATTCCTTCAATGTTTGAAGAATCGATATAGCTTTCAAAAAGGCCGCTTCCACATCCTACTGACAGCAGCTTCTTTCCGCTGATATCACCCAGAACCTTCTTGAAAAGTCTGAGTTCACTGGTAAAAAGATTATCATTTACCATGAACCACTCATCATATTTATCTGCATAACCGTCAAATTTCTGTTTTTCTATATTACTCATTACTGATACTATCTCCTATAAAAATACATAATTATGTGCGAGTGGGCCGCTTCCCTTACCGAGGTCAAGCATTGCCGCAAGTGCACCTGAAATATAATCCTTAGCTTCCTTTACCGCTTCTTCGAGCGATCTGCCCTTAGCGAGATTTGAAGCAATAGCACTTGAAAGTGTACATCCTGTACCGTGAGTATTAGGATTATCAATCCTCTTACCCTTAAACCAGACCGGACCGTTTGAAGTAAATAATAAGTCATTGGCATCATTTATCTGATGTCCGCCCTTGCAGAGAACGGCACATCCGAATCTGTTGAAGATAAGCTCTGCCGCTTTGACCATCTCATCCTCGGTCTTGATTGTCATTCCTGACAAAACTTCCGCTTCGGGAATGTTCGGTGTGATAACTGTCGCAAGAGGAAGCAGGAACTCCTTAAGCGTTTCGATTGCATCATCGCTTATAAGTTTCGCTCCGCTTGTTGCAACCATTACAGGATCAACAACAATATTTTTCGCATCGTATTTCTTTAATCTGTCGGCAATAACACGTATCAGTTCACTTGAAGATACCATACCAGTCTTAACGGCATCAGGAAATATATCGCTGAATACCGCATCTAACTGTGCTTCAAGAAACTCCGGTGTCACTTCCATTATTCCTGTTACGCCGGTAGTATTCTGCGCAGTAAGAGCCGTAATAGCGCTCATTCCATAAACTCCGTTTGCAGTCATGGTCTTTAAATCTGCTTGAATACCGGCGCCTCCGCTGGAATCACTTCCGGCAATGGTTAATGCTGTGTTCATTTCATTTACCTTCTTTCTTTTATTATTCTCAGCATCTTTTATATAGCGACAGAAGGTGGTGCCCCCGATCTACCGCATAGATTTACTGAAAACCGATATTTCCTTACAGTAAATACGATTTTCTGTAAATCGAAAAATAAGCAGACATACCTGTTCGGGCATATCTGCTTAAAATTCTCACATATCTCCCTACGTTGGCATTATCCAAATCAGGTTATAGGTCCAGACAATACAGCCTGTTCTCAGCCGAATCATGTTCAGCTCCCTTTTTAATCCGCACCCAATTATACAACCAATAAAATTCGAGTGCAAACAGAATTTTTAATTATTTTACTTTTCTTTGATCAGACCGAGATTATAACATTCGATCAATTCTCCCAGATCCTCTATCTGTTTTTTAATTTCCTCACCCGAATCTGTATCGCATACTCTTAGTCTTTCCGGCATAACCTCGGTAATCTGTATTTCCGGTGAATTCTCTTCTCCCGGTACATACGGTTTATGCTCCGCTAGTGCAAGATGATGAGAATTGAATATTAACGTATATCCTGCAATTCCCGTTGTCTGATGATACGCCTTCGAAAGACCACCATCTATAATGTACAGCTTACCATCAGCCTTCAAAGGAGTCTCTCCTTTACTCACCTGAACCGGCATGTGACCGTTTATTATATGTGCTCTTTCAGTATTCATGCCGAATTCCCTGAATATCTTATCGCAGTACTCAGCCTTCGTAGAATACTCATAATAACTATTATTCTTCTCTATGCTGAGACTCTTATCTTCAAGGAAAATCCTCTCGAATATAGCCATTCTGTCTCTTCCGAAAAGCGGTGATACCGGGCCGTTCCACAAATACCACATAAGATCCAGGCAATCGGCCTTTCTTGCATCATCATCTCTCAGAAAATAAGCGTCAATAACCTTCGAATTCAGATAATCCATTAAGCTTTTGCCATAGTATTCCACTCCATCAACCTTCCATGAATGAAACTCACCGTTTTCATCCATCGGTATACAACCGTGAAACAGAAGGTTATTGTTATATATCTTATACATCGAACCGTGCGAATATAAGAATCTGATATGTTGCTGAAGTCTCTCAGAATGTTTAAATGAATATCTGAGATATTCGATAAGCTCACTCTCTACATCCGTAAGCTTATACGGGTCATTCCAGTCAATCGTAGGGAAGTTCATATCAAGCATAGGATATTCCTTATCCCCGATCTTAACCGTCCCCTTCTCTACATCAATCTTATCCAGAAGAAGTCTGTCATCCTGCTCATATTCCGGATGTCTCTTAATGAGCTGACCTTCAAGCTTAAACTCTATTATCGCAATTGCCTTATACATTTTGGCAACAAGATCAGGATTAACCGAATCATATTTATTATTATCAAGTAAATGCGGTCTAAAGCATGCACAGTCATCATCAGCATATACTTCAGCTGCGAACATAGATAGCGGTCTCAGATTTATTCCATATCCATCCTCAAGCACATCAAAACTGTTATAGCTTGTAGCGATCCTAAGGACCGTAGCGATGGACGCTTCATTTCCGGCAGCTGCGGACATCCAGCTGATATCATGATTTCCCCACTGGATATCAACATCATTAAAGCCCATTATCTCATCCATAACATAATCAGCTCTCGGACCCCTGTCAAAAATATCACCGATAATGTGCAGCTTATCTATAAAGAGATTATGAATAAGATTACACATTGTTATGATAAACTCATCGCCTGCCTGAATTTCTATTATCGCATCAACAAAGCCTTTATAATATCTGGCCTTATCAATTGAGTTTTCATCTGCATTGATAAGCTCATCGATTGCATATCCGAAATCGTCGGGAAGCTTCTTTCTGACCTTTGATCTAGTATACTTCAAACCTGCTATATGGCAGAACTTGATCAGTCTTTCAATAGTCTCCCGATACCACTTATCGCCTGATGGCGTACCCGGAAGAAGTATCTTACGTCTTTTCAGTTTTGTTAATGTTCTGTCCGGATAATATATCAGATTAGCAAAAGAAAGCTGCTCCTCATAGGACATTTCTTCACCAAATGCATCTCTTATCTTTGCGATTACGACTCCCGATGCACCTCTTACAAGGTTTCTGAAGCTTTGATATTCGCCATGTATATCGGAAAAGAAGAATTCATTTCCCTTTGGAAGTGACAAAATAGCCTTAAGATTTATGACCTCCGCAAGCGCACTCCTCTTTGTCGGGAACCTTTTATGTAATAATTTAAGATAGTCAAGATCTCTCATCAAGATGATCCTCCATGTATTTCTATGTAGTATATCAATGACTATTATATACTATTTCGGAACAAATTTTCTGACCAATTTTTCTGAAAGATCCTGTATACCATTTTCTGAAAGATCCTGTATACCATCATCAATGTAATTTATTTATATCTACTCTGTTTATCCTGCTATAGAGGAACAGGCATATAATACCCATTATCAAAATAAATATAAGATTAAAAAGATGCGATAATGCCCCCGGAATAAATGCAGCACCAAATCCTATAAAAATAACAGGAAGTGATCCAAACAGTGAAAATCCGGTTGCGGCACTCTGCTTTACAACCTCTGTTTCATTTTCCCAATTAAACTTCGGAAATTTAAGATTTAGCATAAGTCCAAGCAGTACTGAAAATACTATTAAAATGCCCGGTATCAAAATCATCCATATTCTCTCGATCGGACCTGCATTTACAGTAAAAAGAAGGATAATCTCTACCAAAGTATAAAATGGTGTTATAAAAATCAGATTGAACAAAACCTTAGCTTTAAGAATATCCTTTATACTAAGCGGCAAAGTCTGCATTATCCACCAGTTCTTTCCTTCGATAGATACCGATGATGTTGAAACAGCCATCATAGACAGTATAAATCCGATCAAAAACGGAATCAGATTATTCGAATGAAAATCAAACGGTATTTCTCCTGCACTTCTAATTATCTTATCAATATCCATGAATCCGAGTGCGACTGCCAGTATTATAGCCATTACAGGTCCGACAATCGTATTGGATACATATATACCCGATGAAAAATACCTTGCTGCCTCTTTCTTAATAAGTGCAGTCAGAACGGATCCTTCCTTCAGCTCATCAGGCTTATACTCTCTATGTTCCTTCGTATCAAAGAGTTTACGAGATATATCAAAGAATTTCCGACCGATAATAATTATGGTCAATATGATTACAGCCAATGAAATCAACGCATATACAGCAAGCCTTCCGAAGTCGGCATTATTAAGAGTATCCTTCATAAATCCAAATGCAGGAACTGCACTTTCAATGCCTGACATTTTTTCAGAGATAACTCTCGTCAGCTCAGCCCTGATCTCTTCATTGATCTGAACTTTAGTCATTGAAATCCCTGTTGATCCGAGACCTGTTTTTGAGGAAACAATACCTCCGAAAACGAAGGAGCCTACCATAAAAACAATTACAAGTATTACCTCTGTCAGGACCTTATGACGGTTTCTCGCTATAATTGCCGCAAATACAATTCCGATCCACGAAGCAATAGCTGTCGGGAGTATCGGAAGTATGATGCATACAGGAAGTATCGAAATATAAAAAGCTGCACTGCATCCTGCATTGATTCCATAAACAATCATTGAAGGTACAAGAATTGCGATTCCGACTATCAGGTTATCAAAATATAATCTGAAAACTCTTGATGCAACTATGCTTTCACCGCTTACAGGATATGCGGAGATCATTTCCAGATCACTTTCTCTGTAAATTGCTGCCTTTGCCCTATAAATTCCAACAGCAAGATTAACCATAAAGGCAATCAACATATATAAGATCGGGATATAGACAGATGCACCGAGTTTACCGAGCATCACACTCTGTCCGACAACATAGCCGATAAGAACTATATAAAGAAAAATGAGAACGCCAAATATTAATCCCTTATTCTTCTTTACAGAAGGATCTTTAACATGACGCAGTTCATTTATTCCAAGGAAATTCAATAATTCAAGTTTTATCAGAGTACGTATTTTCATAATTACACATTCTCCATAAACAATTCTTCAAGCGATTCTCCGCTTTTAACGACTTCAGACATCAGTCCGCTTGTGATAAGCTTACCGCTTTTTATGATAGAAACTTTATTACATAGCTTTTCAGCCACCTCAAGCACATGAGTCGAGAAGAAAATGGCACTGCCCTTCTCTGTCATTTCTTTCATAATCTCCTTAAGTATAAATGCAGCCTTAGGATCAAGACCTACAAAAGGCTCATCCATTATCAGAAGTTTCGGGTTGTGAAGCAGCGCCGAAATAATAACCAGCTTCTGCTTCATTCCATGAGAATATGATGAGATCAGATCACCGAGTGAACCGGTGATTTCAAACTTATCTGCATATTCGGTAATCTTCTGTTCTCTTTCTGAAGCTGATACATTATATATATCAGCAACAAACTGAAGATACTGAATACCGGTCATAAACTCATATATATCCGGATTATCCGGAATATAAGCAATTCTTTGCTTAACCTCCATCGGCTTCTTACGGATATCTATATCATCGATCAGTATCTCTCCCTTATCAAATTCATGAATTCCAGTAATAGCTTTAAGTAAAGTCGTCTTACCTGCGCCGTTATGACCGATAAATGCATATATATCTCCGGCCTCAACAGTTAAGGAAATATCTGATATTCCTTTATCTGTTCCCTTATAATGCTTATCAACATTTTTAATCACTAACATAATCAAATCCTCCGATTCATACTACCGGGGCGCCCCGTAGTAAATAATTCATAAATCACTATTTCAGTACCGTAGGTTTATAAAGCCCTTGAATTATACAAACAAAATAAGTGTATTATTTGTATCACTCTTTGTAATACAAATAATACACTCAGCGATAATCCTTGTCAATATAAATTAAAAAAACCTGTGAATGAAATCTCACAGGTTTGTAGTGATTATTTATCCGAACCGGTCGATGCCAGATAAAGTCTGCTCTTCATCTCTTCATCGATTCTCGCAAGTTCCTGCTCGGCCTTAAAACGCTTAAGTTTTCCTTCCTGCTGAATCTTTGAAATATCATCCAGACTCTCGATAAGTATACGGTTAGCCTCGCCGATTGCCTTCGGATCTATGTTATTTTCATTTCGCGCCTTCTGAGTTTCTACAGAAAGCATCTTCAGATTTTGAGCATTTTTGATAAGCAGCTGATTCGACATATCCGTCAGCTTTTTATCTGCTGCTATAGCAGCCCTTGTATGCTCGGTTCCGAAAGCGATAACAATCTGATTCTTCCAAAGTGGTATAACCGTGTAAAGAGTTGTCTGAAGCTTATCAGCCATGGCAACTGCATTTGCCTGAAGCATTCTGATCTGCGGTGCCTGCTGAAGAGAAATAGACCTTGTTGTCTCAAGTTCCATAATCTTTCTTTCCAGTCTGTCGATAATATCGGGAATGATATCTGCACAGTCAGCCGGATATTTTCCTTCCTTAATCTGCTCAAGCTTATCTTTTGCCGCTGCTATCTTCAGATTAACCTGCTTGAAATACTCCTGATTCATCTTATATATCTGGTCAAGCATAGCAGTATCCTTCATCAGTCTTACCTGATGCGCCTCCAGAGAGCTTTCTATCTTATCAACATTTCGGGAAATTCTGTCATACTTATTCTGAAGGGTAAGCTCTTTCGATTTGGACTTAGACTTATTCTTCCAGGGAAAGATGCTTTTTTTCTCATCGTCATCAACCTGATCATCGTTTTCAGACAGATATTCGACAGTCTGGTCTATTGTATCACCGATCTCATCGACATTTGTTTCTCCGACACTTTTGATCATCATTTCTGAAAGCTCAGCCATTTTCTTCTGAATATCAGCACCGTATAAAGTAATACTATTTGCCTGACTTAGATCCAGGAGCTGCTTATTCGACTGTAATGATTCTTTATCTTCCTCATCCAGATAAAACTCCGGATTTTCAGTTAATTGTCTGAGTAACGTCAGATCATCCATTTCCATTAACCTCCATTCGGTATATTTATTCCCTCATCGGTATATACCGGTATTACTATCTTATCACTTAAATTTATGCACTTAAGAAATGCATCCGCATCCTCATATATGTTTTCACCACGGATATTCATCTCACTCGGAGAACCGATATATATATCGGAATCATTAAAATCCATGATCATCCTGGTCATTTTTTCATCCATAACAACGCCGTAGCTTAAGCCCCATCCGTCTTTAAACGGCATTGACTCCTTAATCCTGCAAAGAATCCTTCTGACAAATTCCTTTCCGCACATAGGAAAATAACACAGTCTCGGCATAAGCGACTGTCCGGCTTTTTTAAGCATGATCTCACATCTGAAAACTTCGGATTCCATACTGCAGACCTCAAATATCCTGAAATCCACCATGTAATTATTCATTTCCAAAAGCTTTACAAGATTGAGAGCTATGATACCTCTGTTTCTGATCTGTGCTTCTGTTGTTCTGGATTCAAAGGTTACCTTCATCCATATTCTGACCAGCTTCTTCTCTTCGGATTTTTCAAGTCTGTACATAGCCTTCGGTGCATCCGCCAAATATGCGGGTATATTCGGTCTGTGGCCGACAAAAGAAGTAACCGTCTTACGAACTCTGGCTTTTTTCTTATTAACTCTTTCCAATTGATCTGCCAGCCTAAGGAATTGATCATAGTCCTTGCTGTAGCCGCCTATGCAATATTTTATTGATTCTTCCAGTGGTGCACCCGCAAACTCGACACTCGATGTTTTGCTTTTCTGTTCATAGAATATCTCAGAATTAATATCCGGATCTTTACTCAGAAAAGTCTGAACCTCGCCTATGGAATTAAAATGCATTCTATATTCCTTCAGACTAGATTTTCTTTCGATTATCTCGAGATACATGCACTCTTCAGGGCTGACCCCTAAACCATACATACATTAACTCCTTCTTGTACTGATCATATCGGAAAATACTCTGTATATTCTATCAGCTTCACCATATTCCGACACATGCTGCCTTATAAAATCTTCAATAAATGCAAGATATGTAATATCCTTTGTCTGTATAAACTCATATTCGAGTATCTGTTTCATATCGAAACTTTGATTATCATTATACTTTTTGATACGCGTCGCATCTCTCGTCGTAATAATACCCGGCGCATCTCCATAGTTCTTTCTTCCCCACTCATCAGTAGCCATTCTGAAAAGCACAACGAAATCATACCAATCCGGATAATCTGCCAGAATCTGCTTTTCAACCTCATTATCATATCCGATATAAATAGGTGTAAATCTCTGCTGTACGGATTCTTCGATTTTCTCTCTTGAATTGTAATTGCTGTCGGCACCGTTACCGTCAGTATTTCCCGCACCGATTATCCTGAAATTAGGATGACGCTTTACATTTTCTCCGTTTGGAAAACTATAGCTTGCATCCTTAAGGTTCGATAGGAAGGAATTAAGCTTTACAGTAGCCCTGCTGTTTCCGTTATCCAGCTCATCGCAGAAGGCAATCTTTCCATACTTATAGCATCTGTAGAAGTTAGGGCGGCTGTATCCGCCGTTAGCTGTCTGGAAGCCGAGGATATCATACTCCTCATTTATATATCCTATATCAATAAATGCCATATCCAGAATTTTTGCAATCTGTGAGACCATATAAGTTTTACCGCATCCTGACGGTCCGATAAGATATGGATTAGCATTTTCCATAACAGCCGTAAGAACATCATCAAACATCTTATGGAAATGCTCTCCCTCCGCGATCATATATGATTTCTTTTCCTTTACAGTTTCATATCTCTCGCTAAAAGGTATGGATTCATCAAGCAGTGGATTTACTCCCGGAATTTCTGTATCATCATCAGTTACATTACCCTGAGATTCATACACCTTTGCATATGAATCATACGGGCCTGAGTATGCAGGTACAGAGCTGTAACTGACTCCTGAGCCCCCCGCAGCCACTCCTGCCTTATTTGATGCCGTTGCCATCTGAACACCGGAAATCGGAGCATTAACTCTCACTTCAGCAGAGCTCTGTGTTCCAATCTCCAACTGTGTTATTCCTTCAGGCATCTCAAGTTTAACGGTATTGATCGTTTTTTCTGCAGCCTGTTTTAACTGAAGAAGTCTTTCTTCAGCTTCGGCAAATGTATCATCAAGCAGCTTCTTCTTCTCATAAAGAACTACCTTCTTCTGCTCAGCAACACAATCATCATATGCCTGCTTAAGCTTCTCATCTATAATACTTAGTTCATATTGGGCTTTCTTAACCTCATCTTCACATAAGGTTTTTACGTCTTTTACGGAATTTCTCGATGTTGCATCAATTATTTTAACTCTTTCTTCAACAACCTTAGTCAGTTCAACAACCTTCTTATGAAGTACCTGAGCCATCTCGATCTTCCTTACAGAATCCAAAAGGACAGCTTCATTAACCTCATATATTCCTGCCATCCGACGGATCTTTTCGAGTTCCTCATCAACAGTTGTCTTTTTATCAGCGCTGCTCTGAATCTTCCAGGTTACATCTATCAGATTTGCCAGATAACATTCTTCGTCAAGAAAATAACTTCTCGCTTCAACCGCATATGGAATTACGAATGCATTTATAACTTCAATGTCATTAATCTTTACATTATTGACCCATTTCATGTAGTTGAATTTATCGCTGAATATATCATATATTCGATCAATGAATAATCTTCTTGCTATAACACCGTCTTTATCAAACATTTCCAAGAAGATGGTAGTGAGATTCTCATAATCAGGCGTCCTTTCCTCGTAAGGAAACATTGCATCATACACCTTCTCACCATATGCCATAGTTTCAACATATTTATCCGAACGTATCGGGGAGCTTGTTATCATAATATTAACGGCACTGGCATATAATTCAAAAGAATCAATTACCCTGTATTCCGGATGTTCCTTAAGATATAAAAAACGACTATATAAATCTTTATATTCCGATCGAAGCAATAAATTTTCGCGTAATATACGTTCTGTCGCATTAATTACATCATTTTCTTTGCCATCTTTACTTATTTTAGAAAAAATACCCATAAATCACACACTCTTTCTTTCACATATAATATACTTACCTTCAAGTTCTTCTATATATCTGCTTCCCGTCCCCGTAAGGAAAGTACTTTGAACATATTCTTTGTTATCACTGAGATTTATAAATCTGAAAGCTTCATTCTTAAGTATAAGCCCGGACTTCAGACTTTTTATCTCCGACCATCCTCTGATATCTGCATATGATGCATCCTGCCATAGGAAAACTCCGCAAAATGTCTTTACTTCCACCTCATCGGATGAATCGGCGATGTCATAAAGAAGATATGTCAGTCCCATCGGAAGTTCATAAACGGCACATGGTTTTAATCCTTCCGGAAGTAACCATTTGGAAAGCACAGAAACATGATCCTCTATCTTTGATTCTTCTGTAAATGTATTATCATATGTATTTACATCATAGAATATCTGCTCGCCATTTTTACGAATCTCGTGCATCTCGAGGAGATTATCTTTACTAAACTTAAACTGACTGCTTCCTTCTATTTCTTCAGACTCGGATTTATATGAAACAGACAGCACATCATCAAACAAGTTCACATTTATGAGAAGATCTCCATGTTCTGTCATACAACCGTTTACTTTAATGGAAAATGTACTTTCGTTTATCTCAAAAACCTTGAAAAAAATCGTACGATTCTCTGAACCTACATGTATCAGCAGTCTTCCTGCTCCTCGCCATCCTCTTTTAATATCAATGATATCCACATCCGTCCCCATCGTCTTATATAATCCGACGATCAGATACTCGACGAGCGGCTCAAAACGTCTGCTAAGCGTAGATGAATTAACTAAAACCGGCATATCAAGCTTTTCCGAATCATAATATTTGCTTAAAATGGATTCATGTCTAGGAACCTTTCCGGCTTCCATAATCTGCCGGGTGGTATCATCCATAATTATCGAATCATTGTCCTCGGTAGTGTTATACACCTGGAAAATTTTATTTACAAAAGCAGTAAAACAATGATCGTTTTCTGTATAATTTAGTTTTTCATTATCGCCATAATTGATCAGCGCCGACGTAACACCATACTTACCGCCGATACCGGACGTACCCGTCAGATCATAGATATGGACCATCTTTATATCTTTTATACCTTCAATAAACATCTCTTCCTGAGACATTTTTCTGAATACAGGCTTTATCATATTTAATCCCCATCACATATACACTTATTTATTATTTTGAACAGACTTGAATCAGCATATCATATACGATTCCTTCCGCACGGTTGAAATACCATTTCAAATGTGTTTCGAACGGATTCATATACTCCCTGACATATGAAATACACTGTACTGCGCCTTCTACAGGACTTTCCGGATTATATTCATTTCCGAAAATTACATTTTTTCGTGCAGCACGGCTAAGTGCACTATTGATGATCGGAATAACCCGATCATTCATATCACATATCATCTTCTCTGCTTCAGATTCTAAATCATTAACATTCGTTATTATACCATATAGACTGTTTATGAGCGACCTTATAAAGAATAATAGTGTAGAGAACATCTGGCTATAAACTCCGGAACAGATCAGCACATCAACCGAATCTTCAGGGATGAGTTTCTGAAGCTCTTCCTCATTTCGTATCATCTTCGATTTTAATACATCGATGCACTGAATCATCCGTGTCCTAAAATTATCAGATGTTATTACGCCTCCTTCTCTTCTTGCAAAATCAAGAAGGTTCTCGCAGAATTCTTCCATATCATCTTCATATATTCCTGTAAGAGATACACACTTATACTCTATCTTCTCTCGAAGATTTTCAGGAAGTTTCTCAATCGCATCATTCGCAGAATCCTCATCAACATCTATGCAGATTACTTTTTCCGTTTCCGATGAAATCTCATATAGGTCAATATCATTACATCGGCCTGCACCTATTATCATCACACTTTCTGGGTTCATTTCCAGAATAATCTCTGTCAACTCTGATCTATAATAAGCCCAATCTTTATAAGCGTTTTTCATTATGAATTTGTCTTTTATCTGCTGATACACACTCATGATCAATTTACATTAATAACAAAAGATTTCTTCTGCTTTACTCCCTTAGAATCACACTTTATGATAGTAATCTTAAATGTTATTTAATCCCTCATGTGTATTCCTATATTCGTCCAATGTTTCTTTGAGTGACGCAAGTGAATTAGAAACAAGTGACGCAATCTGATCAGCAGCACTCTGATCATTGGCATTGAGTCTGAGAAGATTATTATATCTATATCTTCCCCAATCCTCTCTCTGTGGGATAATAGCCAGGCGAAGCGGATTATCTCCCAAAGCCTTAAAGAATCCGACCTCCATACCCTTTCCGTTTCTGAGGGATATAAAAACATTTACACCGATTGTATATTCACTGATTCTTGAAAGATAATATTCAAATGAAACATCAAATCCAAGTTCAGTATTCCATGCATACCAACCTGATACATCGGAGTATTTAACACCTTCACGCTCTTTTCTTGGCATCCAGAGCGTAAACTTTCCGATATCACTTAACATTTCAGCTGCTTCCTTAACAAGTTCCTTATTCTTATTTCTGTAATTCCATTCCTGTCCGTTTGCATCCAGATTATCGGATATATTATTAATCGAAGTGACAACCGAACATTTAAGAATGACAGTAAAATTCTTCAGTTCATCACCTGAAAGTCCATGATCTGAATCTGTCTGGAGTGCATCGAAAAAGTGAGGGAGAAATTTCTTTATTCTCTCAATTTCCTCTGTAGTATTCTGCGACGGCGTGAGACCGTATATTTCTTTTAAAGTATCATTTACAACATGTTCGTTACGGAGAGCCTTAAAGGAATCTTCGTCTATCCTCGTAGATGTAAAATACATATAAAGCTTTTCAAAGCACATCTGCGTACAGATAATAGCAAAAAGAATTCTTCGCCTTAAACCTTCTTCAATATCATTAACAGTAGATTCAGTAACAATGTCCAGAAGTTCAAATGTATTAAAAAGTCTCTTCATGCTTCTCGGATTAAATCCTACGGATGACTGGATCAGATCATAGTACAGCGCTACTTCCTTATCATCAATCGTTTCACTGATCTGCTGCATCATATCACGAACATATTTATGAATGTCGTAATTAGCAACCGGCACCTTGAAAGGAAGCTGTATTATCTTATCGAAAAAACTGCGTCCCTTTTCTTTTGATACATCATTTCCAAACTTCTGTTTTATACCAAGTGTAACAACCTCATAGTCTACTGCTAAAACAAATACACATCTGTCGCAGTCCAGAAACAGCTTGAGAACCTCCAACAATTCAATGGCTTTCGCTGGCTGTAATCTGTCCAGATCATCTACGAAGATTACAACCCTGTCTCTATGTTCTTTCTCAAGTTTTGCATTTATCGCATCAAGAAACTGATCCTTAAGGTCTATAATGCATGAGGCCACATCAATATCTACCCCGGCATCGATCGTATGACTGATAACATTTGTAATCTCGCCACCGAAAGTATAATCAGATACATTTCTTACGGCCCTTTTTCCAAATCCGATCAAGCCGCTGATTATTTTCCTCCTAAGGCTTTTTTCACAATCAAGCCCCTTCAGGATTACATCCATCATAGAAAAAACAAGTCCGTGCCCCATATCAAATTGCGAAAACTGCCACGTATTGAACCATATAGGCCATACAGATCCCTGCAGATTTGCCATCATCATGTTCATCAGACTTGTCTTACCACTTCCCCAGTCTCCCTGTACAGATATAGTCATCGGCGTCTCACAACTTCTGATAAAGCTGCATAATGCGTTAACATATACTTCAACATTAAAAAGATCTTCGTTAATGTTAGAGACCGGTTTATCCGGATATCCCATCGTTTTCATATAAATCCCCCTAAAATATCATACTGCTTTAATGGGCTCTGAAAAATAGCAAGCCCTAACCTCTACAGGGCACTAAAAAACAGCGAGCCCTATCTCACAGAGCTCTAAATTAATAAGTGCCCTGGCCCTCAACAAAACAATACTAATACAAATATCTATTCTTCAAACGGCCTTACTCTAAGCGTTACACCAAGCTCATCGCATATTTTACGGCAGGCTGCGATTTTCTCTTCAGGCATAACCTTTTCTACAACTGTCATTACAACATTCGGAACATAACGTTTTGCAAGTACCGCAAACTTCTTAAGCGCTTCATATGAACCGATTCCAAAACGTGAACGCGTAAGTTCATAGAACTCTTCGGCATTCGGTGCATTTAAAGAAATGGAAATAGTATCAAATCTTCCTGCAAGTTCTGGTGTAATGTCATGCCCATATATCAGATTTGCCAGACCGATCGTATTAACTCTTACCTTAAGATCAGGATAAGTCTGCTTCAGCGAATCAATTACTGAACACACGTCATCAAGCCTTTCCAGCGGTTCTCCAAATCCACAGAATACAATTTCGTTTATTACACTGAGATCATACTGAGAAAACATTTTAAGAACTGTTTCGACATCAGGCTCACCTTCTTTAAGCCAGAGATTATTCTCTTCCATCATTTTCTTAGTATGACGAAGACAGAAAACGCAGTTGCACGGACATTTATTCGTCATATTTACATATATATTCTTACCTGTCAGATCACCGCTTTTGGATATATCAAGATATCCCTCACTTCCGACTTTTCCGGTTACTGTATATAAGATCATTATTATTCCTCCAATTTATGCCTTGATTTACTATAGAGACAACCCACATATAAGCTTACTCTATCAGGTCCTTCATATACATTTCAAAGCAAAGTCCCCAATGAGAAGGCACTTTGTTATCCTCACAATATTTTATACATTTAGAAGCAAATTCAGCTGCCTTTCGAACAGAATCATAAAATGTATGGCCATTCATATACATGCCTGATATTACAGAACTTATTACATCTCCCGTTCCGCTTCTATCCTCACCTATCCTGTCAACCATAACTATCTGAGGATCTTCGCCCTTGGAATATATATAATTCATTATCTGCTTTTTATGGAAAGGAATTCCAGTTACAACAATATGCTCCGGACCTTTCTGAGAAAGCTCCTGGCACATATCATGCAGCGCATCCGTACTGAACTTGCCGTTTCCGTAATCAACACCAAGAAGTGTACAAAGCTCCGTGAGATTTGGCGTAAGTATATTTGCATACTCAACAAGTGTTTTCATCTTTTCACACATCTCAGGTGTATAAGTCTTATATAATTCTCCGTAATCACCCATAACAGGATCGATCAGGATTACGGATTTATCAGTTTTAAATGTCTCAATAAAATCAATAACTATATCAACCTGTTCCTTTGAACCAAGGAAACCGGTTGCAATACCATCAAATTCCATATTTATATTCTTATAGGTCTGAATATAATCTCTCATCTTCGGTGTATAATCATCAAAGAAAAATTCCGGAAACTGAGTATGTGTAGAAAGGATTGCCGTAGGAATCGTGACAGCCTGTATCTTCATGGCTGATATGATCGGAGCCATTACAGCTATAGAACATCTGCCAAAACCTGTTACATCATTGATCAGCGCCATCTTCTTCTGATACATTTCAATTTTTCCTCCATTATCCGCCTCTATATCCACAGTAAAATATATCATATATCTTCCTGTTAGAACAGAAAAAACGAACAACTATTCTGCTTTAGAAACATATTAAATATACCTATAGAAAAATTATATATAACTATTACACAATTGTTTGAAAAATACACAATAACCGTGCAGGTATCTGTGCAATATGCACAATCATCTTTGTGTATAAATTTTTAATATTTGAATATATTTGATATTGCACTCACTTATAATGTGAATTATAATATCTTTTGTTATGATTTGTTAACAAACTATTAACGTAATGAAAACATGTTGTAAACAACAAACAGCATTAAAAGTATTTATATTTTTGAAAATCAAGAGGGGATAAAAAATGTGTAAATCAAGGAAACATGATAACAAGGGTTTTACTCTTGTTGAAATGATCATTATTGTTGCTATTATGGCCGTACTTGCTGCTACTATAGCAATGAATGTTGTTCATTACATCGAAAAAGGACGTGAATCCAAGGATCTGTATCACGCAAGTCTTATAAAGGATGCTCTTAATGTCTATCCTTTCCCGAGTAATTTTGCAGGAAGTCCTGTAACAGGAAGGGATGTTAATGGCGTAGAAAAAACCTATACAAGAGGCTGGGTATATGTAGACAGAGATGAAATCAGATGCTCTCATCCAAGCTGTGCACTTGCACTTATAGATGACGGACTTGTATCTGTAAGTCCCGAAACCGAAGCTGAACTACGAGAAGCTGAGCAAATAGGATCAGACGATAATGTAAATGTATGGCCACATAATTTTTCAGGTGACTATGTTGGAATAACAAGTAATAATGAAGGCAAATTCGTTTGTGATCTCCATTCATATGCCCGAAGAAGATGGAATACTTATCAGCTTGATGTATTTGTATCAGATGATGATGGAACTCTTCATCTCGGAGCAAATGCATCAAATATGGACGGAAGAGCCGACGGAGATTTTAGCACCGACATCGACGTTGAAACTTCAGAATACTTTGCAAACGCACTAGGTTTTACAAATTCAATCAGAATAGGTCTCGGTCCTGAAGACCGAAATCTTGTAGATGGAAATAATTAGTCAGTATATTAGATCCTACCAACGGATTAAAAAGGCAGCATCAGCATTATTGCAGACGCTGCCTTTTCATATATCGCATAAGTTAAATAATATACCATTCTACTTCTCTTTAATATCAACTACTTCACCAATGTACATATCATGAGAAGCATCACTTCTATAGAATGCCTTAACTACATCATCAGGCATATTTTCCTCATCAAGCTTCTGTTTAAAAAGCTTTCTGCATACAAGAGTCACTTCAGCTTCAGCAAAGGACATCGACTCTCCTGCCTCAACGGCTGTCAGTCCTTCATAATTCATTTTATCAATATCTCTTCCGGATTTAGATCCAAATACTCCGAGTACACTCTTAAACTCCTCAGGATAAAAGCTGACAGTAAAATAATCATTATCATCCATGAAATCATGAGTATATCTCGAAGTTCTGACATATGCAGTTACTACAGGCTTTCCCCAAAGAGTTCCCATTCCTCCCCAGCTGATTGTCATCGAATTAAACTTCTCTTTATTTCCCGCTGTAAGAAGTGCCCATTTTTTATCAAACTGTTCAAATATATCTGTTTTAAAATTCATCATTCATCCTCCCTGTTTTAAGTTAAGCCTCACAAGACAATTGTCATGATTATGAAGCACAAATTTAAATAATCAGATTAACATTTAATACTATATCAAAATTTACTTTCATGTTAAATCATAAAATTAAACTCTATTCATATCTATTACTTATAACGCATAAAAATAAAGTTAAAACCTGCTTATGATTGTGCGGGAGATGGGGATTTGCCGTCAAGAAAAAGATCCTGTGGATCTTTTTTAGGCAAATCGGGCGAAGCTATGCTGAGCCCTGACCGAAGCGACTTCGGCTCGAAGTCGCTGAGACTTGGACCCACGTGGGTTCAAGTTCCATCCCGCACAAAAAAAGCAGGTTAAAAACCTGCTTTTAATTGTGCGGGAGATGGGACTTGAACCCACACGACGTTTCCATCACTAGATCCTTAGTCTAGCCTGTCTGCCAATTCCAGCACTCCCGCATATTTACTTGTGTCGCCATTCCTACGCGACTTGCATATATTATCATTTTCATATAGTTTTGTCAATAACTTTTTTCAGATTTTAAATAGCCCGCAACACAAACGTATTACGGGCTTTACTCACATCATATAAAGAATATTTCTATCTATCTATATGCCTTTTTTTGTAATCATCATTTATCTCTGCCAGCATATCACAATCATCCAGCATACTTCCTACTGATTGAGGAGCTGAACGCCTTACTGCACTTACCATTTTTGACATTACACTATAGTTGAGCCTGGTGCCTTCACTGTCACATTCATATGTCACTGCCCTGCTCTTATCGACTCCGAATCTTCCGGCCACTTCTACTGCATCGATATTTGCTCCCAGGAATATAAATTCCCAATTATATTTTTCTTTTTGACGTTCAATCATTTTCCTTACAATACTGTAACCATATTTCTTACTGGCATTTTCCATACCATCCGTCGTTATAATAAATAGTGTCTTCTCCGGTCTATCTTCATCGCGTGCATATTTATGGACATTTCCGATATGATGTATTGCGCTTCCGATTGCATCAAGAAGAGCTGTGCAGCCTCTGACATAATACTGATCACTGTTCATTGGCTCAACCTTTCCAATCGGAACCCTATCATAGATAACTTCCGATTCACCGTCAAAAAGCACTGTAGAGATTAATGCTTCACCCTCTTCCGCCTTCTGCTTTTCGATCATTGAGTTGAATCCGCCTATTGTATCTCCTTCAAGACCTCTCATAGATCCGCTTCTGTCAAGAATAAAAACAACCTCTGTTAAACCTTTACGCATAATGAATACCTCCTTTATGGATCATATTTATCAATTTCTGTAATCACTATACTATAAAGGCCAAAAAAACAGGTCGCCCGTAAAGCGACCCGCTATCTAGATTATATTATGAAATTATGCACGGAAGTCCGTGTTCCTCAAGCTGAATATCCAACTCAATCATGTCATAAATTTCATTTTCAATGAAATATGAGAAAATAATATCAGTCTTATCGCATGGAGATAATGCATACCCTGCTCTTGCCAGCAGATCCTTCGACTCATCCAGATTAAGCTTTGCGCCAACACATAGGCACAGTGCCGTAATCTTCTGAGGATGATAATCAGGATTGTTCTTAATCTTTGAAAAGGTTTTCTTATCAACAATTGCCCTCTTATAAACCTCGGAATTTTCCATATTTTTATCATTGATCAAATAAAGAAGATATTCAGAAAATGTATCGGATAAATGCTTCATCCTTTCAGCAAGTTTATTCTCATGTTCAAACTCAAAAGGAGTCGCCGCTTCATTTAGCACTTCCTGAATCTCAGCAGCGCTGTCCGAACACATAATAACATCTTCATCTTTTCTTGCTGCAGGCGAGTGCGAAACAGATAAACTGTCTTTCTTTAATCTACTGCCAAACTTAAGACCACGTTCTTTTCTCGGACTTTCCTGACTGCTGTTAAATAATAATTTCTTCGCTTTATTAACGCCTTGATCAGCTATTTCTTTACCAGCTGTTTCTTTACCAGCTGTTTTTTTATCAGCTGATTCCTTAAATCCTTTTTCATCAGTATCCGAATAATTTCGACGTAAATAGAACTTAAGCTCCTGATGTACGCTTTTTCCATAATGATCTGCTTTATCATCTACAACGGCAAGGTAGATCATCATATCATTACTATCCGGGAAAGAACCGATTTCATTTATGGCAATGCGTAGAATTTCTTCTCTGGTATATAATCCTTTATCATCAGCAATTATCGGAATCATTGTTTTATGCTTATCCTTATCTTTTGCACTATGAAGTGCATTTCGATAATATGACCCAATTTCATCCTGACTGTTATAGGACTGTTTCTTATAACTGGTATCTATATTTTTGATATTTCTGCTTCTGACTATCTTATAAGGCATCACAGTACCCCCATATCAATATACTTCTTCACATATAAAACCTCAATATCAATCTAATACCGGTTGAGGCTTAAGATTTTCCCAATCGATCTTTTCATCTTTATAGAAGTACTCTCTGTCATGTTCACCGACACTTCTTAAAACACGGCATGGATTACCGACTGCTAAAGAATCATCAGGTATATCTTTTGTCACAACACTTCCGGCTCCTATAACACAGTTTTTACCGATTCTAATACCCGGTACGATTATGACTCCTGCACCTATCCAGGTATTTTCACCAATATATACTTCTTTATTATATTGAAGTCCTCTGGCTCTCAGTTCCGGATTAATAGGATGATTAGCTGTCGCAATAACGACATTGGGGCCAAACATCACTTTATCACCGATATATATATGAGCATCATCAACCAGAGTCAGATTTGTATTTGCATAAACATAATTACCCAAATGGACATTATGGCAGCCCCAGTTTGAATGAAGCGGAAGTTCTATAAAGCATCCTTCCCCGCATTCGGCAAACATTTCCTTCATATATTTTTCTTTTTCTTCTATCTGAGATGGTTTAAGCTGATTGAATTCCCATAATTTATCCAGATAACTGAGCTGTTCTTTAAATACTTCTTTATCACCCGGATCATAGATCAATCCGGCAACCATACGTTCATATTGTGTCATTTAAATACCTATAATCTAATTATATATAATTAATAATCAGATTAATTCCTTTCCTATTAATGTTATATTTGAATATATTCAGTGAACAATTGAAATATAATATATCAATCCCTACTTTATTATCCTGTCGATCAGCTTATCGTCAATTCCCGGAAGTATCTTCTTAAAATGTTTAAACAATCTTTCATATGATTCCTCTGGAGTACGTTTATACACCTTATCAGTGAACTTCCTGCCGAAAAACTTTTCAGGAGTGGAATACTCGGCTAATCCCCATCCATACTCATTTCCGGACTTGTCGGTAGCATATATAAAATCAGAAACAGTTACATAGCATAATTTCTGCAGTCTGCTTATAGAGCTGTCAAATCCTCGTCTGCCACCCTTTCTATAATCTCCCAAACGTTTCAAAGATTTCGAAATAATCGGTGCATTTGCATTAAGCAGCTCATAAAGAGTATTATCATCAAATGAAGCAAGCCCATCTTCATACCTGGCATCAAAATCATATCCGTCTCTACGATAATTTGCAAAATCAGGAAACCACTTAGCACTGATATACATAGCTTTTCCCTTAAGGAACTTTCCATATGCACATTTTGCCTTCTTAATAGCAGGACCCTTCCATTCCCAAGCATCCCAGAAGCCATTACTGGTATCATCATACCAATGCCCAGGCGCTATATGCTCTTCTATAGAAAATCCTTCGATTTCATTTTCGAAGAAAGGAACAAAACCAACGTCTTCGATTAGATTAATCAGATCATCCAAAGAATCAATTACAAAATCATCAAAAAAAGTCATATTCACCTCATATAATGCATATAAATTCAGAAACGAATTACTGATCTTTAAATATCCAAAAACAAATTAAAAATTCATGATAAAATTATACTTCCTTACTATATATTCTTTCAATATATCAGGATAAATATATTAACGTCAAAAATGAATATGATTTTATTTCCAACCTTTTCATATTAAATAAATATACTTTCTGATTAAAATTTTCACTTATTACATTAAGAATCTACGTAACGTATATTAAATATGTTCTTAATAATCATTATTTTTTTGCAACCGAACACTACAAATGAATAAATAAACCGATAATTCATCGTCAAAATATACACATATAGATTGGATTTTTAACAGATTTTTAGTATGTTTTCGAAGCCATTTTGTCTTTTTTGTACATCATGCACATATAAATTTGTGCATTATTTCTTAAATATTCTTAAGATACCATATTGCAATCGAATTCAATAAGCGTTATAATCATCTCAAATATGAACGAACTATGAACAAACCGATAACATTTTGTAAATTTTCTATTTATAAACTGTAAATTCTGTTTCATTCGAAAGGGGCATTCCAATGAAAGAATCAAGAATCAAAAAACATGGCAATAAAGGTATGACTCTTGTTGAGTTAATCATTGTTGTCGCAATATTGGCTGTACTTGCAGCAACAATTGCATTATCAGTTATACACTATATAGAAAAATCCAGGCAGGCAAAAGATCTTTATCACGCGAGCATTATAAAAGATGCAATGAATGTTTACACATTCCCAAGTAATATGCCTGGCGAACACGTAGATTATTATGATCCGGATACACATGTATTGCTCGAATCATATAACAGAGCCTGGATATATGTAGACCACGAAGAAATCCGCTGTTCTAATCCAAGCTGTGCTCTTGCTATGATAAGCGCCGGTCTTGTTCATGTTAGTCCGGAATTCGAAGAAGCTCTAAAAGAATGCGAAGAAAAGCCAAGATGGCAGTGGTATAGGCCAACAGGTCCTGATGGTGATTATTATCGAAGAGAAGGTGATGAATACGTATTCATGAACGACCTTCATTGCTATGCAACAAGAGACTGGAATACTTATCAGTTAGACATATATTTAGATGATGAAGGAAACTTCCACAGAGGTGCAAGTGCATCTAACCTTAATAGAAGGGGCGATCCGGAAGGACAATCAAAAGACGAAGAGACCTCCCGTTATTTTGCAAACGCACTTGGATTTCATGATGCAAAAATCACACCTATCGGTAATCAATATACCGGAGGTCATTAATTCACTGTAAACTAATACTCTCATATTTTCATAAGAAGTGGCAGTACCTGCTTTAAAACAGGCACTGCCACTTCTTCAATTATCATATGTATTATTTACAATTGTTTTCAATCGAATCATTCACTTCCTCAACTGTATCATATACTCCTATCAGCTTTGTCTCAAAATCTTCATAATCCATTTTATACAAATGATACTTTTCGTCGAGATATACTATCATCGTATCACCACCGCCATATTGTACAGTCTGATAATCTGAGATTTCAGGATTTTCTTCCCAATGCTCCATAGTAACATTAAGAGTTAATGTTGAAAGTATTATAGATTCAGAACTATCATATGACATTATCATTGGTGCATTAATATAGTTTTCTTCTCCGCCGTTCACCTTATAAAGAGATGCATTTTTAAGCAAAATTGCTTCACCGTCTTTTAAAGTAAAATCTTTCGGCTGATTTTCAAAATCTTCATTCAGATATTCTATCCAGTTTCCGTTATCCCCAAAAAGAATACTGCCGATATAAACCAGATATTTATCTCCGCATCGAAAAACATATACACTATAATTTCCTGCACGTTCCATTAATGCACTCTCATCTGCCTTATCTCGTATTCCCAGCGCTGCCTCTGCCTCATATTGTGTATTATATGTATCAAAATATACGCCATTTTTATATATCCTATATTTATTTCCATTTTCATAAGTGACAAGATAGTTATCGCTGCCCTCAGAATATGTAAATACAAAAGGAAATCCGGAATCAATCGAGTTATAATCTGCCAAAGATCCCGCTTTTTCAACATCGGATTGTGTCACAGCCTTCTGACTGTTTATCCTTTTAATAGATGGTGATTTATAATACCCTTTAATACCGCCCGATACGAGCATAAGATCAGCATTTACTTGACAGAATTCGCCGTCATTCAAAATTAAATCATCCGGAACACCCGCACCATATGGTCTTACCCATCCGGATTTTCCGACGTATGAGAAAAAATATGAGTCACCGGCTCTTAATACATAGATATCCTGCTTATCTGCATAATCAAAATACATCTTATCCGGATAATCATAATCATCCATATCAGAACTATCAATTGATGAATCTTCCGCAATTTGAATATTTATTGTCGTTGATTCAATACTACCTGTCGAATTCACTGCATCAGTCTGTGACTCTTTGACTATTTGGTCTTCGCCATCAGTCTGCACTTCTTTATCCGGCAAGTCCCCTCCTTCACTAATAACATTTTCATCCATCGAAGTTTCACTTCCGGTTTCCTTATTCGAGCATGCACCGAATACTAACATCAAAACCAACGCTGCAACATAAGCCATCACTTTACGCATGTATTTCATTTCCCCACCTCACACTTTTACCACCGGAACTTAGCCTATAGTAAATCATCCGAAACACACTATATTTTACATAGTTACATATATATACGATCATGCAAGTTGATTTTATTGGATAAATTATTATATGCGCAATAATATATATTCAAGTATAATAAAGCACAAAAAGCAGGTACATCGTACCTGCTTGTATTATTTAAGTGCGGGAGATGGGGATTTGCCGTTTAGAAAAAGATCCGGTGGATCTTTTTCAGGCAAATCGGGCGAAGCTATGCTGAGCCCTGACCGAAGCGACTTCGACACGAAGTCGCTGAGACTTGGACCCACGTGGGTTCAAGTTCCATCTCGCACAAAAAAAAGCAGGTAAAACCTGCTTTTTCATGCGGGTGATGGGGATTTGCCGTTTAGAAAAAGATCCGGTGGATCTTTTTCAGGCAAATCGGGCGAAGCTATGCTGAGCCCTGACCGAAGCGACTTCGACACGAAGTCGCTGAGACTTGGACCCACGTGGGTTCAAGTTCCATCTCCCGCACAAAAAAAGCAGGTAAAACCTGCTTTTTGTGCGGGAGATGGGACTTGAACCCACACGACGTTTCCATCACTAGATCCTTAGTCTAGCCTGTCTGCCAATTCCAGCACTCCCGCTAATTTTGTGTTGCATTATTCATACGACCTTGCGTATATTACCATTATTGGTTTCATTTGTCAATATGATAAACAAAATTGATGTGTACATTTAGTTTGTGTCTAGAATCTGCTAAAAGGACCGATACATAAGTATCGATCCTTCTTTAATCATATCAGCACCATTTTGCTTTAAACTCTTCCCAACCCTTTGAATCTCTTATAAACTGATATGCATCATCATTGCAATACTGTGTAAGCTGGGTATTCAGCATCATATCCAACATTGCAGGTTTATTCTCATTAAATGTCATATGCTCATAAAGGCTTGACTTCATGTAATCCATCAGGGTATCTGTATTCGATAATAGGGAATCAATAAGCGGAAGTGCCTTATCAGCATCCTTTCTTGCAATGGCATATTCCAGTTTTCCGGCAAGCTTATGATACTCGCCCATCTCGAATAGCTCCGCTAGAGCACTTTCCTTTTCAATAATTTTCTCAGCTTTCTTTAAATCCTCTGTCTTTACAGCAAGTCTGAAAATCTCATACATAAGTACAGATAGCCGCTGATAATCATTAAACATCACCTCTTCAAGAGTTTTGTACGCCTCTTCATATCTGCCGGTACCTATATAAATAGTTGCAAGCTTTCTCTTCTTTTCTGGATTAATATCCGAATAGTATCTCAGACAATCCTCAGCATCCTCGTACCTTTCAAGACTTATATAGAAAGAATAAAGCCAGTCTGTTGCCTGATTTTTTATCTCTTCATCCTCACTGAGTCTCAGATTTTCAAATGTCTTTTCGATCCACGTGAAATACTCTTCTCTATCCTTAACTCCGAGAACCTGGCTGCTTCCATATAATATGGAAGTAAGCTGGAGTATCAACTTTTCCTCATTCGGATATTCACGGACTATCTCTACAATCTTCTGATATACGGCATCTGTAGATTCTGTTTCGAACATCGCGTATATCTCTTTTATGATATTTTTCACTTCAATATCCGACAGGTGTTCATTATATGACAGCAGCTCATCTAATGAAACCCCAAGCAATCTTGCAATCGGTGCAAGCAGTGAAATGTCCGGCAATGATGCACCGCTTTCCCACTTATTTACCGCAGGTGCAGTAACTCCAAGTTTGTTTGCCATTTCCTCCTGTGTCATATTTTTTTCTTTTCTGTATTTTCTGATTACATCGTTTATCTTCATAACTACCTCCATTTATCTAACCAGAATTTTTGTTTACATCCTCATTATATATATGGATACTATAACATTGTAGTGAATGAAAATTAACTTTTAATTTATTTTTTTAACCAATACTCATGTTTTGAAAATAAATACATAAAAACAAAATAGTGACGATATATAAAGTGTATTCTACGGAAGATTAAACTTTGTATTAGATACAACATCGTTATCCAACCTCTTCATCGGCTCTCCCCATCTGCCGAGATTTTTCCCTTCATAGCTCAGATAAGTCTGTGCTGTTGTTTTAACAGGCCTGATCTTTAAAAGCTTTTCAGCAACACTTTCATCTGAAGATAACGATTCATCCTGGAGTACATTTCTTATCTTGCATAGCATAACAGTTCCGTCGTCTTTTTCTATAAAATCTGTAACCTCAAGTTCAAAGATCACCGGAGAGTTATCTAATATAGGCACATCCAGCACTGCGCCCTTTCCGATTTCAAGATTGATATCCATTTTATTTGGATTTGTTCCACTGACACATCCGAGATAATCAGCCTCAGCGAGGAGATTTTCTGTTACAATATTTGCAGAAAAAACCTTATCACGTCTGATATTCTCAAGAGTTGTCTTATTTCCGCCTATACAGCACATCACGCCCATTTCTTTGTCCCAGAAATAGCTGAACCAGCAGAACAAACCGAAATCAGCTTTTTTGTGTTGATCATATGTTCCATATAAAAACAGTGTCTGTGGACAATAATCGTTGTTTGGACTTAAACTTATCTTTCCCATTTTCCATCTCCTTATAACCCAATTATTTTATCAGTTTCTATTCATTCTATAGTCACCCTTCAGCATCACGACAGTTATCAAGAACGCGCTGAAGAAGGCTCTCGAACTGATCTATTTCCTTATCGGTAAAGTTCTTGTAAAATACTTCATTCATTTCATCTGATACTATCTGTATCTCATCTGTAAATCTGTCCTGTTTACCGGTTAAGCGGATCAATGTGGATCTTTTATCAGATTCATCCTTGGTTTTGGTTATATATCCGTCACGTTCCAGTCGATTAAGTATACCGGTAAGCGTAGACTTATCGAGACAGGTTTTATCGCACAGCGTTTTGATCGGAACTCCCTCGCTTCCCCAAAGTGCAAAAATCACTCTTCCTCTGGCTCCTTCGAGATCAGCCATATCATGATTTCTGAGTATTCTGTTCCATACTCTTCCGCAGATCTGATGTGTCTGTGATAATAAAGTACCACCCTTAGTTTTCTTTTTCATATCACTCACCGAATTTATGAATCTTCGAACTATACCATCCTTCTATTTTAGTCGACGTCAGTTTTAGCAGTGTATAATCCGGATCCTTCTTTCCCTTATGATAGTAGATCAGCCAGCCCGTCTGCCAGAAGTCATCTTTAACACTCTCATCCGTAACCTCTTCTATTATTCCCGAAACACAGATTCCGTTGAACTTTTCAGGTTCACAGAAATATACCGCAGCATTATGATTACTTCGTATCCTCTGTACCTTATTCGATGATGTATTTGTCGTGAAATACAGTACAAGCTGTTCACCCTCCTGTTTCAGAGCTTTTCCGACAAGCTTTTTATATTTCTTGGGATTGCACAGATTCAGCAATGCCCTGATCTCAGGCCTACCCTCACTGTCTACTGTGGCAAAATATGCGGCCTCGGCTTTTTCAATTATAGATATTACTTTTTTCATGCTTTGGTTCCTCGCTAAAATTAGTTTGTATGCAAACTATTATATTGTGAGTATACCATAATGTCAAGTACCGGACTATTTTGCGAAGTTACAATTAATAGAAAATGTAATTCACTAAATTAAGAAATATCCAAGAAGTATCAAACAAATACCACAGATTATCTCTATTACGCCCGCTTTCATTGTCTTATCTACGGCATTGGGATCATTTCTGTTTTCCACTTTTGTAGCTGACTTCGGAAACACAACCATATAAAGACCAAGTGCAATTATCACTATTCCCAATATTATCGGCATATAATCATACATATACTCTTCTCCTCCCAAATCCTTATCACTCTAACATACAACTAATAAAGCGAAAAAACACTATTAGATTATAGCAAAAATACATTTCCGATTACATAAAAAATACCCCGAATAAATTCAGGGTATTTCGATCAATAATTATTAAAAATTAAGCAATAGCTGACTTAGCAACTTCTGCAAGCTTTGCAAAACCTTCAGCATCATTAACTGCCATCTCTGCAAGCATCTTTCTGTTGATGTCAACACCTGCTACCTTAAGACCATGCATAAGGTTGCTGTATGAAATATCATTAAGTCTTGCTGCAGCGTTGATACGAGCGATCCAGAGCTTACGGAAATCTCTCTTTCTCTCTCTTCTACCTGCAAGAGCTGTAGCCTCAGCTCTCATAACTGACTGCTTTGCAACTCTATACTGCTTTGATCTTGCTCCGATATATCCCTTAGCAGCCTTTAATGTCTTATTATGCTTTTTCTTGGCATTAGCGCCACCTTTAATTCTTGCCATTTCAATATCCTCCTAATAATTTATCCTGACTGTCCTATCTTACAAATTAAAGATATGGCAGAATCTTCTTCATGTTCTTTACATTTGTCTTGTCAGTCATGGCAGCTTTTCTAAGATTTCTCTTTCTCTTTGTTGTCTTCTTAGTAAGGATATGGCTCTTATAAGCCTTGTTTCTCTTAAGCTTACCTGTTCCTGTGGCCTTAAAACGCTTTGCAGCAGCCCTCTTTGTCTTTAACTTTGGCATTTCTTTTTCCTCCTTCTATTTACCTGACTTTGCAGCAAGGAACATGAACATGCTCCTGCCTTCAAACTTAGCCTGCTTATCAACAGTTGAAATGTCTGAAAGCTGTTCCGCAAAGTTATCAAGTATTACTTTACTTTGGTTAACATATGCAAGCTCACGTCCTCTGAATCTCAGAGTAACCTTTACACGGTTTCCCTTCATCAGGAACTTACGAGCCTGAGTTATCTTGGTATTGAGATCGTTTTCTTCGATATTCGGCGAAAGACGAACTTCCTTAATCTCTACAACCTTCTGCTTCTTCTTGGCATCCTTCTCCTTACGAGCCATCTCGTAACGGAACTTTCCAAAGTCGATGATCTTGCAAACCGGCGGCTTTGCATTTGGTGAAACCCTGACCAGATCAAGGCCTGCCTCTTCTGCCTTCTCACGTGCTTCAGCTATGGTCATTACTCCAAGCTGTCCACCTTCAGGTCCGATTACACGAACCTCGTTGTCTTTGATTTGTTCGTTAATTAAGTAGTCTATTGCTTTACCCTCCATAAAAAAACAAAAATGGATACTTAAGACATAAGTATCCACACACAAAAAGACAGCATAGCTGCTTAATATCGTTATTAACCCGGCCGCTCATTTGCAACACAAGGTGAGAGTGGATACTCTGCTTAATATCGAAGTTTTCACGATTCAAAAACTTCTTTTCAATTCACACTTGTGATAGATTATCACATCGACTATTGAATGTCAATAATAAAGTCGATAAATATCTAAAATATAGTCGATTTATATCAAATATATATCTGAATAAATACATTTTTTCGGATTAAAATGTACCCAGCACGTCCATTTCTCTGGACTCTGCCAGAATCTCTCCGAGAGCCTTACGCACATTCTTATCCGTAATCTTACCCTCAAAGCTCACATAGAATACATATTCCCACTTCTTTCTGAGAGAAGGACGGGACTCGATGCTTGTCATGTTGACACCATTCTCATTTATCCTTCCGAGTATTTCATACAGTGCTCCGGCCTTATGCTGAGTAGTAAATGATATACTGATCTTATCCGCTGTTGAGAGGAATACCTTCTTGTTTGTAACAATAACAAATCTCGTAGAATTATCACTCTGGAAGTTTATTCTCCTTGCAAGTATCTTGAGCCCATATATTTCAGCAGCTCTCTCGCTTGCTATAGCTGCCTCGGAAACATTTCCCTTATCCATAACACGCTTTGCCGCAACGGCAGTGTTACTTACGCTTTCAGCTGTAAATCCGTGTTCATCTATATAGTCTTTACACTGCATAAGACCCTGCGGATGTGAATATACCTTCTTTATATCCGACATAACAGCCTCAGGAAGGCCGAGAAGAGCGTGTTCTATATCAAGTACCACCTCTCCTACTATATTTACTCCACTGGATCTTATAATGTCATATATGCCTGCTACAAAGCCCGCTGAGCTGTTTTCTATCGGAAGGACACCAAACTCCGCCTTTCCGGAAACCACCTCACTTACAACATCATCAAAACTCTTCACGTTATATACGTCGGCTTCCTCACCGAAATATTTCTTTGCTGCAGACTCAGCATAAGCTCCCGGAACTCCGCAGTATACTATCCTGCTGTCATCGCGAGTTAAAGCATCAACTTCAGTATATTCATCAACATTATACAGCTCAGCCTGATGTTCAAGACGTTTTCTGAGCGAGGAATACATTTCTTTGACAGTCTTATGAAGGATCGGATGAAATGCATATGGTGCAATTTCAGCAAGCGGTTCAAGTACAAACTCTCTGTTTACCATTTCCGGATGCGGAATGGTAAGCTTCTCATCAGCCTGTATATTATCATCAAAAAGAATAATATCAATATCAAGAGTCCTTGGACCCCAATGTACCTTTCTTTCACGTCCGGCTTCCGCTTCGATTGCGTTTATCACCTTTAGAAGTCTGTGTGGTGAATAAAGTGTACTTATCTCAACTGCTCCATTCAGGAAATCAGGCTGCTCTACAGGTCCGACTGGCTCTGTAACTATATACGAAGAAACCTTCTCAACGCTGATCAGTTCATCCTTGCCGAGCTTTTCAACAGCAAAATCAAGATAGTTTTCCTTATCTCCCAGATTTGAGCCGATGCTGAGATATGCTGTATGCCTGGAGCGTTCTATTTCAACTGCAACATCATCGAACTCAAGCTCTATCGGAGCCTGCGGCTTGCTGAGTCTTATAGAAACAGTCTGCAGTTCAGGAAATGCCAGTAAAAGTTCCATTGCAACATTTTCTGCAACCGTCTCAATCAGATCATGACTTTCAGCTTTAACTATCTTCTCTATCAGATGAGCAGCTTCATCATAATTGACAGTCTTGGAAAGATCATCATTTCTGGCAGCCTTTCTCACGTCAAGATAAAGCTTAGCAGAAACAAAAAAGAGCTGTCCGTCCTTTTTCTCCTGCTCAAAAACTCCGTGATAAGCATATACCTTTAATCTGTCTATTGTAATAACATCCATATTCCAACTCCATTTAACATCTAAGAGATTTACCGTCGGGATACTGCTTCAGATTTGCTAATGTCTCAGATTTATTACACGCTGCAGTTCTGTTACATACTCCAGATCCGTTACATGCTGCAGGCAACCGCCTCAGCCATATCCAGTGCACGTCTGTTCATCTTTACATTATGAACCCTGAATATTCTGCAGCCACTGTTATAACCAAGAACATTAAGCGCTATCGTGCCTTCCTCTCTCTCGGTTACGGGAAGATCCAAAGTGAGTCCGATCACAGACTTTCTGGATACTCCGAGAAGCATCGGAAGTCCGGTTTCTTCGATGATCCGGTCTATGCCCTTAATCACCTGAAGATTATGCTCCCTTGTCTTACCGAACCCAACGCCCGGATCGAGTATCATCTTATCTTCAGGGATTCCAAACCCCTTCGCTATATCAACAGACTCCTTCAGATCATTTATCACATCTCCGATAAAGTCACTATAGTCTGTATTATCTCTGTTATGCATAAGTATAATTCCGCATCCCGCCTTCGCAGCCGCTTTACCGGGATTCTTATCGTACTTAAGACCCCATATATCATTTATCATATCTGCGCCGGCAAGAAGACCCGCTTCGGCAACAGCCCCCTTATACGTATCAAGTGTTACCGTTATATCAAATCTTTCCTTTATCGCTTCAATTACTGGAGCCGTTCTGTCTATTTCTTCTTCATCACTGATCACTGTATAACCCGGTCTCGTGGACTCTCCGCCAACATCTATTATCTCAGCTCCTTCGCCGATCATTTCCTCAACCCTGCGGAGTACATCCGACATATCCTTATATGAACCGCCGTCAGAAAAAGAATCCGGAGTAACATTCAGTATACCCATTATATAAGGATGTGGTCCATTTAGTTCAAAGTTGTGTTTTCCGATATTCATCGCTCTGCTCCTTAAAAATCAATACTTTATATTCTTATTCTTTCTATCTTCATCCCAGAAACATTCTTCATAAACATCACAGTTAAAACAGCTTCTGGACATCTTATCTGCTTTATAGAGAAGCCATGCAAGACTGTTTTCTCGCTCCGTATCTTCTCCATGGCACCTTATAGCATGTGTAATCTCGGAAATGTCTTCCTCACTGTAACCTGCCCGCCTGAGTATCTTCTCAGCATATAAAGCGCCGGCTTCAGAATGATCTGACTCTTGTTCAAGCTGAGACCATCTTCCGATATCATGCAGAAGTGCAGTTGCATAAATCTTATCCCTGCTTATCTTCAGTCCTTCATCAGCCGCAATAAGAGCGCCTATCCTTGCAACACTTACAAGATGATCAAGCCCGTGTCTGCAGAACCGTCTTTCTTTCTCTGCTTCATCTATCTCTTTCAATCTTTCTATAAATTCCGGATCATGTAGGACTATATTATGTCTGTTATCCGAAACAGCCCGCATTACCTTACCGCCAAACGACAGCGTACCGCAGGCCACGATTATATCGTCCGTGTCATATGCAGCATCGAGAGCAGCATCCACAGCCCTGTCATAATAATTATCACCATCTATAAAATGTGCTTCAACACCTCTGTCTGCGACAAGCTCAGCAAGCACATCTCCACCAAGTGCTCTCGAACTTGAGGTTGTAACCGTATAAACCTTTTTCATAATCGGAACAAGGCTGTCCAACATGGATTCATATTCCTTATCCGCAAGAACACCCAGAATAAATATATATTTCTTATTTCCGAAACAGTCTTTAAGTGTTTCAGCAAGTCTCTCCCAGGCATCACGGTTATGTGCACCGTCGACTACAAAAAGCGGCTTTTCGGATGCAATACTCATTCTGCCCTTCCATACGGTTTCGGCTACGCCCTTGTAAATCTCGTCATATCCGAGGCTGAGACCCTGAATATGCGAAAGAACCTCGATTGCAGTAAGCGCATTTAATACCTGATATTCGCCCGGCATGGTAATATTATATTCCTTACCCTTGTAAGAAAATGCACTTCCTTTGATACTCTTCTCTAAAATCCGAAGACTGCCGGTATCAGGGTAAATAACATTATATCCCTTCTCTTCAGCATCCTTATCGATAACGCCACGAACTTCTTCACACTGCGGATAAGAAACAAGTGTCTCATCAGGTCGAACGATACCGAGTTTCTCCTGCGTTATCTGAGATAAAGTATTTCCGAGGAACTGCATATGATCATAGCTTATTGAAGCAAGTGTTCTGATTTCTGCACTATCTATTACATTTGTTGCGTCACCCATTCCGCCCATTCCGCACTCGATGAGCATGTAATCACATTTTTCTTCCGCAAAATAAACAAATGCAGCTGCTGTTTCAATTTCAAAAGATGTCGGAGATCTGAATCCTGCAGATACCATTTCATTAACCTGATCAGCTACAAGACTGATGATATCAGCACATTTTTCCTCAGATATATATTCACGATTTATCTGCCACTTTTCCCTATAACCAAAAACAGCAGGGGATATATAGCGTCCTACCTTCAGACCATGAAGGATAAGAACCGACTCAACATAAGCCATTATACTTCCCTTGCCGTTTGTGCCCGCTATATGAAGAGCCTTCACCTTATTCTCAGGATTACCGAGTCTTCTTAAAAGCTCCTTAATAGCGGAAATGCCCGGCAGACTGCCGAGCTTATTTTTTTCCGTTATATAATTTAAAACCTCTGAATAGTTCATCTTCTACTATCAATCCTCTGCTGCAGACTCACCGTGGTGAACAGGAGTTGTCTTGCTGTCTATAGGAACTATCTCATATCCTTCACTTATCAGTGTATCTATAAGTGCAGGAAGTGCTTCAACAGTTGCTCCGTGATTAAGCTGATCATGAAGAAGTACCATTGAATCTCCCTGATTCGAATGAACATATCCCATGACATTCATATTGAGCTCCTCTGCCGAATAATCAACATACTCAGCATCGCCGTTAAGTGCATTCCAGTCAAAATATGAAATATCCTGACTATCAAGATAATCTATACATTCATCTATAGAAACTCTTGAAACCGTATTTGAGCTTCCGCCCGGAAAACGGTAAAACTTAGAATCAACGCCTGTTATATCAAACAGCAGATCATGTACTCCCTCAACATCCTTCTCAAATGCAGCGAGATCCTTGTATATAACCTCATACTTATGGCTCATCGAATGCATTCCGAGTGTATGTCCCTCATCAACAATACGATTAAGCTCATCTGTATAAGTATAATCATCAACTACTACAAAGAAGGTAGCTTTAACTCCCTTCTCTTTAAGGATATCAAGTATCTGATCCGTATAAATACTAGGACCATCATCAAATGTAAGATAAACCTTATGACCGTTCTTAACCGGCTTCAATGCTTCCTCAGTTGAAGCTGCTTCTGTAGTTGCTGCCTCCGTCGAAGCATCGGTTACTGAAGCTGCATCGCTTCTCGTTGCGAGATTGGTCTTAATAAGATCTCCGCCTTCGAGTGATTTGTCGAGTGAATTGATTGCTGCAGCATCTTTCCTGGCTACTTCAATATCATCTTCGGTATCATCTTCATCTGGATTTTCAAATACTACAGTAACCTTACTGCCGGCCGTATTGGCCGCAAGAATAGAATCGGACATCGTCGCGGTTCCCAGACTGGTTCCCGAATCAACAACTGTATCGAGCTTTTCCTCAATCTTACCGAGTTTGATAAAAAGCACTATACAAAGCACCAGTGGAACTATCATTAAAAGCAGCAGTCCGCCGATTATGATCTTCTTTATTCTGTTTACATTCTTTCTGTTATCTTCTTCCATAAGCTTTCCCTGCATGTCTTACTTCCATATAATGAAATAAGAAACTTTGTAATGTAAACACCACAAAAAACCTACTTTTCTAGTGGGGTAACTTTAATTATAATCTTTCAGAAAAGGCTTTGTCAACGCCTTCTTTAAGTATAACCATTTTATCATACTGTCTATACATATATTGAACCTTGTTTTCGAGCAGATAATAATGCATACAATACGGTACGAGAAGCACAAAAAGCATGATAATAAGCGGAAGGAGAACGATCTCTCCGGATATGACAAGAGCTATGATCGATCCCACCGTGCAAACAGCAACTAGGCAGAATACAATAAGATGGACAAGCCTCTCATGTGCAAAAAATGCAATCTGGGTAAGGTGCTTCTCTATCTCTCTGCCCCAGTCATCAGTTCCCTTAGTTTCGATCAGATTATCGATATACTCAACATACTCAGTTATTCTTTTCTTCATAACGGTGCTTCCTCTTCTTCGAATAGAATTCTTTCCTAACATACAATCCCTCATCAGGCTTATCTGTTATAATCCCGTCAACTCCGAGTTTCAGAAACTTCTTCATTCTTGAACTCTTATTCACCGTCCAGACATAAACAGGCATTTTGATCATCTTCATTCTGAAAATAAAGCCCCTCGTTGCCAGCCATTCATTCGGTGAAACAAAGTCACATTTACATCTTAGTATTTTTCCTATAGGAAATGATTCTTCAATCCTCTGCCAGAGCTTGATCTTTCTCGAACCAAGCAATATTCCCGTCTTTATATTATTATCAAGTTTTTTTATCCTGTAGACAACCTTTTCTTTAAAGGATTTGATCGTATATTCGCTGTAATCGAGATATTTAGTGCACATTTTAACAACTTTACTCTCGAATCCGGCTTCTTTAATCTCTATATCCATAGGTATTCTGTTATGACAAAGCTTTATAACCTCTTTAAGCGTCGGTATGTGAAACCCTCTGTCTTCAGCCTCATTTTCAAGCTGTTCATAGGTCTGCCATGATATCGGAGTGTCGGCAAATGTACTGTCATGTATAACAACAAGTACATTATCCTTTGTACTTCTCACATCGAACTCAACCATATCTGCGCCTAAATCAATGGCAAGCTGAAAACTTTCAATCGTGTTGTCAATCCCCGCAAGATACGATGCACCTCTGTGCGCTATAACCTTCGTCATCAGAATATCCTTTCCCTATATAATACTCCACCCGCGCATTTTAACACGATGCGCCAATCATTTCAATATTGTAATGTCTTACAGAGTTTTGATATAATCATCATAGTTTTTCAGAAATGTGTCCAAAAGGAGAAAATATGTCAGACAACAACAACAATAACAACAATAATAACAATAATGATAATAATGAAAATGAATACGAAAAGTATTGCTATATGTGCAAGCGTTCCGAATCTCAAGCCGGAAAGCTGATAACCTTCGCAAAAGGAATGAGTGTATGTGCCGACTGCATGAATAAGACACTTAACTCACTCACAAACAATCCGTTTACCATCCTCGGAAATATTCCGGGTATAGATAATCTGAATATGGTATTCCCGAATATGGATATTCCGGAATCTCAGAAACTGAAACGCCGCCAGGCCAAGAAGCGTGCCGCCGGAGATGAAGCTGCAGAGAATGCCGATAATTCAAGCGAATCAGTATCAACAGGCAAGATTAAATCACTGAAGGATCTGCCTGCACCTCATGATATCAAGAAAATGCTCGATCTGGATGTAGTTGGTCAGGAGAAAGCAAAGAAGGTTATATCAGTTGCCGTATATAACCATTATAAAAGAGTATTCTCTGACGAAACAAAGACAAAGAACACTCCGGACGAACTTGATAATGTTGAAATCGAGAAGTCCAACATGCTTATGGTAGGACCTACCGGATGCGGTAAGACATATCTCGTAAAAACCATTGCCAAGATTCTTGATGTTCCTCTTGCAATTACAGATGCAACATCGCTTACAGAGGCGGGCTATATCGGTGATGACGTCGAAAGTGTTCTTTCGAAGCTTCTGGCTGCAGCCGGAAATGATGTTGAACGTGCCGAACACGGAATAGTATTTATAGATGAGATTGATAAGATCGCAAAGAAGCAGGAACAGCGCTCTCGAGATGTAAGCGGTGAAGCCGTACAGCAGGGACTCCTCAAGCTTCTTGAAGGTTCCGAGGTTGAAGTACCTGTAGGTTCGGGAAGCAAGAATGCTATGACCCCTACTACAATGATGGATACAACCAACATACTCTTCATCTGTGGAGGTGCATTCCCTGATATTGAAGATATAATCAAGGAACGTCTGTCAGCACAGTCTTCAATGGGCTTCGGAGCATCTCTTCGTTCAGAACTTGATAATGATACTGCTCTGCTGTCACATGTTACTACAGATGATCTTCGTGCTTTCGGTATGATACCTGAATTCATCGGAAGACTTCCTGTTATATTCGCTCTTGATGCCCTTGATAAGGAAATGTACCAGCGAATACTTAAAGAGCCTCGCAACGCTATCGTAAAGCAGTATCAGAAGCTTCTGAGACTCGATGAAGTAAAGCTCGAGTTCGATGACTCTGCATATGAAGCAATAGCTGAAAAGGCAGCTGAGAGAAAAACCGGAGCCAGGGCTCTCAGATCCATTATGGAAGAGTTCATGCTTGATATAATGTATATGGTTCCACGAGACGACACTATCGGTTCGGTAACCATAACAGGCGACTATATCCGCGGTAAGGGATCACCTATAATAAAGCTTCGCGGACAGGACTGATAATAAGCATAAACAGCAAAGCGGCTTAGAAGTTATTCTAAGCCGTTTTTTTATTGTGAAAAAAGCTGTAGAGCACAAAAAAGCCACGGAATAAACCGTGGCTTTTTCTATATATTTCATTTAAAAGCAATTCTTAGTAATTGAAAGAACCGTTCTCGCCGTCAGCTGTGAAGTAAACCATGTTGTTCTCCGGCTGATAGTAGATGTTAAGCTCCTTAACTGACTTCTTTCCTGAAACCTCAAGAGCCTTTGCTACGATATCATCTGTAGAAACATTTCCACCCTGATACTGAACATAGAGTGTTGTCTTCTTTGAAGCTGCTGCCTTCTTTGCAGGTGCCTTCTTAGCTACTACTGCCTTCTTAGGAGCTGCTGCTGCCTTCTTTGCAGGTGCTTTCTTAGCTGCTACTGCCTTCTTAGGAGCCTCAGCCTTCTTTGCAGGTGCCTTCTTAGCTACTGCTGCTGCCTTCTTTGGAGCTTCTGCCTTCTTTGCAGGTGCCTTCTTAGCTGCTGCTGCTTTCTTTGGAGCTTCAGCCTTCTTTGCAGGTGCCTTCTTAGCTGCTTCAGCCTTCTTTGGAGCCTCTGCCTTCTTTGCAGGTGCCTTCTTAGCTGCTGCTGCTGTCTTCTTTGGAGCTTCAGCCTTCTTTGCAGGTGCTTTCTTTGCAGGTGCCTTCTTAGCTGTCTCAGCCTTCTTAGGAGCCTCAGCCTTCTTTGGAGCTTCTGCCTTAGCCTCAGTCTTTACTTCAGCCTTCTTAACTTCTTCCTTCTTAACCTCAGCCTTTACTTCAGCCTTAGCATCAGCCTTAATAGCTGCTGCAGCCTTCTCAGCGAGATCTGCTACACTTGCTTTCTTAACTGCCATTTTCAATTCCTCCGTTAAAAATGTTAATCGTTAATCAATTCAATTTGCTGTTTAAATGATTCAGTCTTTTACCTTAAAGATTTTAATATTAAATTAACATTTTTGCAACAGTTCTACAAATTTTCTCCATTTTATATAAAATATCCGACATCTTAACGCTTCTTTTGTACAAAACTTACATGTATTTTTGTTAAAAATCACACAAATTTATTTTTGTGAAATATTACTTAAATATCTGCTCCGAAATATACAAAATCACTCAAACGAAATTGCAAAGCCTGTGGATGAATATTCTAGCAATAATTTTATATCTTCTGCATCTTCCGGAAAACTGTCTGTCATTCCATCAACACTATTCCATCCGAGTGTAAGAGCTCCCTTCTTAAATGCCGGGAATTCTGTCTGACAAAGCTCTTCATATTCCTCAATTGTAAGTGAATTTTGGTTTTTATCAAAATATTCGGTTTCTACCGTTTCACCTTCATCAGATGAAAACATATGACTTGAGCCGATTACTTCACCATCTACAACTCCGTTCTTTAATGTAACCGATTCCATCACCTCATAGATATCAGCTGCAGAAGCCTTTACCACATCGTCGAAAATATAATAAAGAGTTCCATCAGCCTCATTTATATAAGCATCAGCCATATCTATGGTTATATCAGGTTCAGAACTTCCTTCAGGAACTTCCCAGACTACTTTATCCAAAGACTTATAATCCGCACTGACTTCATAGAATTTGGAAGTCGTAAACAGTCCGCTCCCCTGAACAGTCGAAGTTATAACCTCAAGTCTTCCGTTCTTATCAAGATCAGTTACGGTATATAACCATTCCGGTCCTGCAACAATACCATCCTCTTCAGATGGACCCGCGAGCTTCCAGATTCCTGCATTTTCAGCTATAACAGTAAGCTGTTCATCAAGATTCTCTATATCTGTAAGCAGATATTCTTCAGACTGATCTTCAACATCCTCAGTAGTCGCTTCGGTAAGTATTTCCGTAGACGGCTCTACAAGCACTTCATTCTTGTCCTCCGCCTTTTCTGTCGATGAAGTTTTTGAATTCTCCTTTGATTCAGTTGAAGCTGAAGCCTCCGTAGCAGAAGCCTTCACATCTTCAATATCAGCTTCGCTTTGAGCTTCCGTAACAGCTTCACTGTGAGATTCTTCGGTTGATTCACTCTGTCTTTTACCTTCAGAACCACAACCGCTCAAAGTAAGAACAGTGATCAAGGAAATACAAACCAGTCTTTTTTTCATCAGAAATCCCCCTTCTCCCAATTATCCAGGAACTCAATTAGGATACCGCGTTCCTTCTCTATCATACGCTTATCCTGTGATGAAAGTGCAAGTTCAAACTTTCTTACATGATCCTCTATTACTTCTCTGTCCATACCGAGACTTTCCTCATATAGTCTCTCACATCTGAGAAGGACGAGTTTATTCTCTTCCTGATCTCTCGGATGGATCTTCAGATAAGATAATTCTTTAAATCTTTCTTCTATCTCTTCATCAGTCATCTCGGTATACTGACCCTTGATGATCTGTCTGACCTTCTTTCCTGTAGAAACAACCGTAACCTCAACCTCAAGTATCGAATTGATATCATAGGTATAGGTAACATCAACAGACTGTTCTCCGGCCTTTCCTTTAGGTACATCCAGCTCAAGCTTTCCGAGCAGCAGATTATTTTTTGCCATTCTGCTTTCACCCTGAAGTACTTCTATATCAATCTTCGTCTGATCATCCCTGATCGTATAGAACCTCTCTGTACGGCTTGCGGGAATAATAGTATTACGTTCAATGATAGGACAGAAATGTCCTGCTTCCCTATGATTATCACCAAGGTCAACAGACACTTCGGTTCCGAGAGTAAACGGACATACATCAGTGAGAACCACTTCTCTGATGGAATCCTTTCTCTCTTTCATAGCACCCTGAACCGCCGCTCCGAGAGCAACAGCTTCATCCGGGTTTATACTTGTATCAGGAAAACTCTTGAAGAGCTTTCTTACAAAGCTTCTTACTCCCGGAAGTCGGGTAGCTCCTCCGACCAGTACTATTTTACTGATATCGCTCAGCTTAAGCTTGGCATCTGCAAGAGCTCTCTTAACCGGAACTCTGATCCTCTCATAAAGGTCTTCGCATTTCTTCTCATACTCTGCATCAGTAATATCTGTTTCTATTATCTCGTCGCCGATCTTACACTTCATAGTAACGGTTCCACTGTCACTAAAGGCTTTCTTTGCAAGCTCAGCCTGTCTGTAGATCATCTTCATCTCACGATATTCAAGATCATCCGCAGAGAGCTCCTTATTCTTCTCAAAGAAAATTTCGATCAACGCCTCAGTAAAGTCTTCTCCTCCGAGGAAGTTATCACCTGCAACAGCTCTTACCTCAAGGATCGGCGGAAAATAATCAAGTATGGATACATCGAAGGTTCCCCCTCCGAGATCGAACACAAGATTCTTCGCAGGCTTCTTGTCATTATAAAGTCCATACGCAATCGCAGCCGCAGTCGGCTCACTGATTATTCTTTCAACCTTGAGTCCGGCAAGCTCTCCTGCCCTCTTGGTTGCCTTTCTTCTCATATCATTAAAATATGCGGGTACGGAAATAACCGCTTCGGTTACTTCTTCCCCAAGAAATGTTTCCGCATCCTCCTTAAGAGAACGTAAAACAAAGCTTGAAAGCTCTTCTGCCGTAAAGCTCTTGCTTCCGAGATCAAACTTCTTATCTGAACCCATGCTTCTCTTAAATACCGAAGCACTGGTCTGCGGATAAAGCTGCATTCTCTCGACTGCAGTCTTACCGACATAAACATTATCATCTTCATCGATGCTTACCACTGACGGAGTAAGCGCCTCTCCAAACCTGTTGGGTATAACCTTCGGTCCTTCGTCCGTATAATATGCAACCAGACTGTTAGTCGTACCCAGATCAATTCCTATTATCAATTTTTCCCTCCGGTCAACAAATTCATTGCCGAAATAACCTCACTGTCTTCAGCACCTGTTTCATTCGCTTTTTTATAATACTCCAAAGCGGCCGGAATGTCATGCTCAAATTCACATATCTTCGCATTCATAAGATAAGCTTCATAACATTTCGCATGTCTGCAGGCTCTGCATCTCGGTGCATCAGCCAGTTCTCTGAGCATCTGAAGAGCCTTATCCTTCTCTCCGAGAAAATAAAGCATCAGTGCATATTCTTTCTTTCTGTATGTTGAATTTTCAGTATACTCCAGATAATTATCTACCTTATCCTTCGATATAGCCTTAATACATTCATTTATTTCTTTTGCAGCATCCCGCGCTCTGTCCGGCTTACCTATATAAGCAGCCGAAACCATAATGGTAGATGAAATATCCATATAAGTATGAAGCAGATTATTATCTTTAATCTGCCTGTAAGGTCCAAGGTATGAAAGCGCTCTCTCGGCAATCTTAAGTGCTTTCTTATATTCCCTGAGACTATAAAGATAAAATGCGGAATATCTCTCAAGAATATATGCAGCCACATTCTTGTTTTCAAATCTGACGGCATTCTTTCCGCCCAGATCAAGCAGCCTGTAATCATCGATGAATTTCTTGAGCATCGTCTTAAATATAGCATCTGCCGCCTTCTTATTATGCTCATGCAGTCTTGTATTATATATATCTACATAAACTTCAAAAAGGTTATTAAGATTCCATTCATTCTTTGAATTCCTGAAGCTGTCCTCATTAATGCGGGCTACCTTCATATATTCTTTTACTGATTCATCAAATCGCTTTGCTTTATTAAGAGCAAGCGCAAGTCTGTAGTGAGTTGTTTTATTCTCCCCGAATCTTTTCAAAAGCTCTTTCAGTATTTCTACAGACTTCTCATATTTAAACTGCATCTCATAACATTTAGCAAGATTATGATAGAGATTAGGAAGTGCATCATCATTTGAGACACCTTCCATTTCCTTAAGGCCTCGCAGGAAGCTTTCCTCTGCCTTCTCATAATCTTTTAACATCATAAGAGCAACACCCTTTGCATTATATGCATAATAATTGGTGTCATCTTTTTCGAGCGCCTTATCACAGTCTATGACTGACTTCTCATATTCCGCTCCCTTATTATACAGCAGTGCGCTCTCAACATAATAATAATCATCATTATCATTTTCAAGCTGTTTTACGGCATGTTCCGCTGCTTTTCTGTAATTATCCGGATCTTCGGTCTCATAATACAGACTGTCATACACCCTTGAAAGCTTATTATGAGCCGCACGATGATGCGGGTTAAGTTCAAGTGTTCTGTCGAGATATTCTATTGCCTCATTATACCTGTCATTCTCAAACTTTAACACACCCATCGAATAATTGAGTCCTATACTGTCAGGACTCTTCTCAAGGCCTTCTTTATAGCATTCCTCAGGAGATTTTCCTATCATCCTGTAATATCTTCCGAAAGACAGATAATAATCATTCAGAACATTAAACTTGATGATATCATTTTCCTCATCCTGAAGGCCGCTCTTTATCTCTTCCAAAAGATTTCCCGCTTTTTCGGTATCTCCTTTATCAAGATACATATCCGCTTCTACAAGTTTAAGTGCAGAACTGTCAATGTCCTCTTCACGGGCCTTAGCCAGAACCTCCTCAAGATTTTTATACTGATCATAGATATAGAACACCTTTGCGGCATAATAATAGCTCTTTACGTATTTTCGGGCATGAGCCTGAAGTATATAATAATCATCAATAACAAGCTGTGCATCATGCATTTCAAATGCAGTTGCCTGTCTCCTTACATACGCAGCAATATAAAACCTGTTCTCCGCGATCATCTGATTCCAGATTTCCATAGCCTTTGCATATTCATGATTCTCATGATAGCAGCATGCAAGTCCCTCCTTATAATACGGAACATCAACCTCATCATGCTCATTTGCTATGGCATACTTAATATACTCCTCTGCTTTTTCATAATCGCCGCTATCACCCTTACAGATTCCGTTAAGATAGAAGCAGTATGCAAGTCTCTTAAGTTTCTTTGTTTCTTCCTCACTGAGGCTTTCAGGATTCTTCTCTTTCTTCGACTCAAAGAAAAGAAGGGCTTCCTTCCATTTTTCAAGATAAGGAAGGGCACTCCTAAAGTCCTCCTTCTTGAAATAGCATCTTCCGAGTATATTATAATAATCCGAATAATAAATGCTGAAAGGCTCGGGAATATCGGTAGCATTCAATAGCTCGATCGCATCATCCACTCTGTCGCTTCTGAAAAGTCCCCAGCATTTATCTATAACATACTTAACCTCACCCGGTTCCTCTTCGATCTTCTTATCATAATATTCAACCAGTTTGCCGTTTACATACGGAAGGATCTTTATCGCATCCGCATTATTCGCATCAATCTCGAAGAGACTCATAAGAGTATCATTTGCCTTTTCATAATCCCTGATAACACAGTAATAGAATACTCGTGCTCTTAAAGCTATATTGAACTTCGGCCTTGCTTCGAGAACCCCATCGATGATCTCTTTGATCTGAGAAAGATATTCATACCCCTCTCCGCCTTCATCATATGCCATCTCTTTCATGAGATAATAGCATGCTGTTGCCTTCATATAATAATCAGCTATATCATTCAGCCTGCCTGTCACAACCTGCTCAGCAAGATATCTTGCTTTGTCATGTTCATCAAGAAATCCGAACAGCCTGATAAGGCCACTGTATTCAACCGGATGGAAAATCCTGCTTTTCCTTGCAAATGTAAGATTTCCGTACAATTCGTCGATACATTTTTCAATCTCTTCCGGCGCATTATCAAGCGACGGAATGCTCTGATAATTAACGACTTCTTCTATATCCCTGACTATAGGAGAAATAGCACTCAGATAATCATCTTCAGGGCATGAATAATCAGGCTCGACGTAATCAACCTTCCTTTCCGGAAACTCCGGAATTACAATGTCTCTTTCTTCGAGCAGATCATTAAAGTCATCTCTTTTAATTATGCTTGAAAAACCTATGAAATCCTCATTATCTATATGATAATCGATATAATCGATGAAATCTTCCGCAAATCTCTCTTTAAGAGACGCAGATTCATTTCTTATCATAAAAACAGTGTCTGCGAGTTTATATACATAATGAGGAAGATAGAATCTTTCGAGCAGGACCTTAAGAAATTCTTCCCTGGCTCTGTCGGCCGTATCAAGTTCATTGCAGATCGGATCTTCAAAAAGCTCCTTCCACAACTCTATATCGACTCTCTTATCTATATCATCATAGATTTCTCTTATCTTCTCCACAAAAGGTCTGAACTGAGTATCCACTTCATCAACCTCATCATGTGCACTTTCGGACTCATCCGAATTTGCATAAGCCATGGCAGTTTCAAAAGCTTCACGAAGAGCCTTAAAGCCCTCCGGGTCATCCTCGGGATTTACAGTTACAACCTTACTTCTGTAGGCGTCAACTATAGCGTCAACATTTTTTGTTTCCCCTATTTCAAGTATTTCCCAAACCTTCTCAATTTTCATACTTTATCAGATTCCCTTCATTGAAAGACCGATCCTGTTCTTTTCAGTATCGATGCTTATAATCTTAACATCAACCACATCTCCGACACTTACAACATCGAGCGGATGCTTTACAAACTTTTTGTCCGAAAGCTGTGATATATGTACAAGTCCGTCCTGATGAACTCCGATATCAACAAATGCACCGAAATCGATAACATTTCTAACTGTACCCTTAAGAACCATTCCGACCTCAAGATCCTTGATATCAAGGACATCGCTTCTGAGGATCGGCTTAGGCATATCAAGTCTCGGATCACGGCTTGGCTTGGAAAGCTCTTTGATAATATCATCAAGTGTGATATCACCGATTCCGAGTTTACCTGCAAGTTCTGTCTTTTCCTTCTTAGAGAACTTACCGAGCTCCGATCCGCTTGCCTCTGCATATTTGAGTATCTCATCCGCAGCTCCGTAGCTTTCCGGATGAACAGCAGTATCATCAAGAGGATTTGATCCACCGTGAATTCTGAGGAAGCCCGCACACTGCTCATATGCCTTAGCCCCAAGTTTCGGAACCTTAAGAAGTTCCTTCCTCTCCCCGAATCTTCCGTTCTCTTCTCTATATACAACGATATTCTTCGCAATAGTCTTATTTATACCGGAAATGTATGTAAGGAGTGATACTGAAGCCGTATTCAGATCTACGCCAACGCTGTTAACGCAGTCCTCAACAACATTTGAAAGAGATTCTCCGAGCTTCTTCTGGTTCATATCATGCTGATACTGACCTACACCGATCGACTTCGGATCGATCTTAACAAGCTCAGCAAGAGGATCCTGCAGACGTCTTGCTATAGATGTCGCAGATCTCTGGCCTACATCAAATTCCGGAAATTCCTCTGTAGCAAGCGCACTGGCTGAATAAACAGATGCTCCTGCCTCATTGGTTATCACATATTCAACCTTCTCCGGAATCTCTTTAAGTATCTCTACTATAATCTGTTCGGATTCACGTGAAGCTGTTCCGTTACCTACGGAAATAAGTGATATATTGTACTTCTTTATAAGTTTCTTTACGGTCTCCTTGGCATTTCTTATCTTCTCAGGAGTTGTAGGAGCAGTAGGATAAACTACCGTAGTATCGAGAACCTTTCCTGTCTCGTCTACAACAGCAAGCTTGCATCCGGTCCTGAAAGCCGGATCCCATCCGAGTACTACACGCCCGCTTACAGGAGGCTGCATAAGAAGCTGAGTCAGGTTCTTTCCGAAAACCTTGATAGCTCCATCCTCGGCATCCTCGGTAAGCTTGTTTCTTATCTCTCTTTCAATAGAAGGAGCAATAAGTCTGTCATATGCATCCTCTGCCGCATTTCGAAGTATTTCAGCAGTATCAGCATCTTCTTTTCCGACAATCTTCTTGTTCAGATATTCGAGTATCTCATCACGAGGTGCCTCGATCGTAACCGTAAGTACCTTCTCCTTCTCGCCTCTGTTAACGGCAAGAGTCTTATATCCTGACATTTTAGATACAGGCTCATGGAAATCATAATAATTCTCATATACAGATTTTGCTTCGGGATCTTTGGCAGCCGAATTTAAGATACCCTTCTTCTCTGTGAGCTCTCTGATATAAGTTCTGTAATCAGCATCATCGGATATATTTTCAGCTATTATGTCCGATGCTCCCGCAATCGCATCCTCGGCGGATGCCACGCCCTTCTCTTCTGATATGTAATCTGCAGCTTCATCCATGATGCTTTTCTTATTGATCTGCATATAGATAAGATTTGCAAGAGGTTCAAGTCCCGCTTCCTTAGCAATAGTAGCTCTGGTTCTCCTCTTTGGCTTATACGGCCTATATATATCTTCAAGAGCAACCATTGTCATCGCATCTTCTATAGCCTTCAGGAGTTCCGGTGTCATCTTACCCTGTTCTTCAATGGTAGAGATGACTGTTGCCTTTCTCTCTTCAAGATTTCTGAGAAATGTGAGCCTGTCGTAAAGCTGTCTCAGCTGTTCATCATTAAGCGCTCCCGTCTTCTCCTTTCTGTATCTCGCAATAAAAGGCACCGTACAACCATCATCCAAAAGCTCAACGGCTGCCGCTACCTGTCCCTGTCTAACCTCAAGTTCATCTGCAATTGTCTTAACTATATCCATTGTCTGTAAATTCCTTTGTGTTGATTTGATTTTTGTATTTTGATTTTGTTTTTTTGTGTTAAATATTTTTGTATTTATATTTAAATAATTATATTTATGTATTTGTATTTATGTATATTTATTTATGTATTGTATTTACGCTTTTATGTATTTCTGTTTATATATTGTATTTATATACTCTGATCGAAAAGTCTTTTTTCATTCAGCCCTAAAAAATAATAGGAGCAGAGGTTTTAGCCTCTGCCCCTCTTATTTTACTTTGATCAAGCCGAAGTATAATTACTTCTTCTTTGCTGACTTCTTAGGCTTTGTATTAACAAGGTCCTTAAGAGCCTTACCAGCCTTGAACTTTGGAACTGCTGCTGCCTTGATCTTGATAGCCTCACCGGTCTGAGGATTACGAGCTGTTCTAGCCTTTCTCTCGCCAACTTCGAATGTACCGAATCCGATAAGCTGTACCTTGCCCTTATTCTGAAGCTCTGAAGATACAACGTTAACGAATGACTTTACTGCTGCCTCAGCATCCTTCTTTGAAAGACCTGTCTCTGCAGCAATAGCTGTTACAAGTTCTGTCTTGTTCATAGTATTTACCTCTCAATACATATTATTTTTCCGTTGCTAACACAACTATACTGATTATACTGTGTTAAAGCCCGTATTTCAATCTATTTCTTACATTTTTTTACACTTTTTTTATAAAAATGTAACAAAAATAGTACATTTTCTGTAAAAAAGAGCGATTGGGACCGAAAAACGTCCGTTTTACATGTCAATATTGGCATCTCGGCTGTTTTCTTCGATGTATTGACGACGCGGAGCGACCTCTGTTCCCATCAGAATTTTGGTTATCGTACTCGCTTCCGCAACACTTGAAACCGAAACCTGTTTCAGAACCCTGCTCTCCGGATCCATAGTTGTTTCGAAAAGCTGATTGGCATCCATTTCACCGAGACCTTTATAACGCTGAATAGTGAACTTATTCTTATGGGCAGCTCTGTACTTTTCAAGTTCATCATCAGAATACAGATATTTTATATTCTTTCCCTCTCCGACTCTGTAAAGAGGCGGGATTGCTATATAGATATGGCCTTCTGTAATAAGGTCCGGATAAAATCTATAGAAAAACGTAAGCAGGAGCGTTGCTATATGTGCTCCGTCGACATCGGCATCAGTCATAATGATTATCTTATCATAATTAAGCTTTGTGATGTCAAAATCATTTCCAAATCCCGTACTGAAGCCGCATCCGAAGGCATTGATCATAGCCTTGATCTCGGCATTTTCAAGAACCTTCGATACAGGAACCTTCTCAACATTAAGTATCTTACCTCTGAGCGGAAGGATTGCCTGATATTTACGGTTTCTTGCAGTCTTTGCAGAACCGCCGGCGGAATCACCCTCAACTATAAATATCTCACATTTCTCAGCTTCCGAACTTTCCTGTCTTACAAGCTTACCGTTTCCTTCAAAAGAAAACTTACTGAGATTAACCTTGGATTTGGACTTTGCCTTCTCCTTTGCCGTCTCTATTGCTCTATCTACGATATCCTTAAGAACATCATAATTACGGTCGAAATAAACCGTAAGCTGTTCACGCATTATAGCATCTATCGCATTTGTGACATCGGTATTTGAAAGTCTTGTCTTGGTCTGTCCTTCAAACTGAGGATTAGGATGTCTTATGGAAACTATAGCCTGTATTCCCTGTCTTATGTCGGCACCCGAAAGATTTGCATCCTTCTCTTTAAGTGCACCGAGTTCATTTCTTGCATAATTATTAATTATCTTCGCAAATGCTGACTTGAATCCGGAAACATGCGTACCACCTTCAGGGTTTGTAATGTTATTTGTAAATCCGATAACATTCTCATCTCCGTCTTCTGTCGCAACGAAAACTATATCGGCCGCTATGTCATTCTTCTCACCTGAAATAGCAACGATCGGTGATGTTTTTGTAAGATCGCTGGAAATATCCTCAACAAAGCTTGAGAGTCCTCCCGGCTGATGGAAGGTCTCAGGCGGATAATTATCACGCTTATTCTCATAAACTATAGTAAGATTCGGATTGAGATATGCTGTTTCCTTCAGCCTCTGACGGATTGCCGAAGATTTGAATCTTACAGTCTCGAAGATAGTTTCATCCGGATATAGAGTTACGGATGTTCCCGACTTCTTGCCGCGTACAGGCTCTGACGGAAGCAGACCGTCTATAAGCTGAGTAGTCGGCTTACCGTATTCATAGGTATCATGATATACATTTCCATCTCTATATACATCTACTATAAGTTTCTTTGAAAGTGCATTTACGACCGCAGATCCAACACCGTGAAGTCCACCGCTTATCTTGTAGATAGAATCATTGAACTTTCCTCCGGAGTGAAGTACCGTAAATACAACTCTTTCAGCACTCTTCTTTTCGGTAGGATGCATATCAACGGGAATTCCTCGTCCATCATCCGTTACCGTTGCCGAACCGTCTTCATTTAGAGTTACTCTTATATTCTTGCAGAAGCCTGCCAGGTGCTCATCAACTGCATTATCTATCAGCTCCTGAACCAGATGATTAAGACCGGATCTTCCGGTACTTCCGATATACATACCCGGTCTGAGTCTGACAGGTTCAAGGCCCTTGAGGACCTTTATCGCCTCTGAATTATAATCCTGATTTTTTCCTGCCATTACTGTTTTCCTTTCTTGTTACCTTTGCCGCCGCGTTTAACCGCTTTCATATCCGACAAGCTGATACCGTTAAAGCTGTCGGAATTGCTTCCGCTCATCGCACTGACAACCTTATCTCCCTTTCTGAGCGAGATAAGAGTTACACCTCCGGCTCCCTTACCCTGAACCGGAATATCGGTAGCTTTAACCTTTATCGAATAGCCTTCCTCTGTTTCGGCTACTATATAATCATCTTCAAAGCCGACATAGACAGGTCTGCTCTTAATAGCTGCCGCTGTCTTTCTGGCAGTATCAAAAAGTGCAGCATTTACACGTTTAGCCTTACCTTCTTCTGTAACAAAGATAAGATTTCTGCCTATATTCATTCCTCCTATATCCGTATCAGTATAGTCGGTCTCGGCATCATAACCGAGAAGTGCCGTACTGTCAGCAGACTCATCGGAATAACCTGCTCCCGATTCATCCATAAAGTCCTCAAAGCTTCCGCCTGAAAGACTTCCGTCGACCATATCATCAAACTGCATTTCAGCAGATGCATCAGGAATAGCAGCTGCTACATTTACAGGTGCAGCTCCTTCACCGGATACTGTACCTGAACCATCAGCCGACTCATCTGTTATCGTTCCTGCAGGATTAAGCTCCGATACTGCCATCATTGCAACAACATCAGCACTGTCTGACATTCCACAGAATTCGAATATCTGTATACCCTTATCGGTTATCCTGAACTTCTTATCCTTCTTGGTCTGCTTCTTTAAAATGTCAGAAACCTTGATTATATGTACCATTCCTTCGCTGTCGAAAAGAGCAACTCTGTCATCACTCATACAATCCACAGCGAATTTATATGCAACATCCTTATTCTTTGCAAAGACACTGCGAGGAGCCGACTTGATATAGAAGAATCTGTCAAGAAGTACCGTTTCCTCTGTAGCAACAGCCTTCTCCTTTGCAACTATTACCTCTCCGAGATTCTCTATAACTGTACGTCTCGGAACGGCATATTTCTTCTTAAGCTCCTCAATATCTGCGATCATCTGCTTCTTCATCTCACGATCAGACTCAAGAAGTCTTGTATATCTTGCAAGAAGCTTCTCCGTTTCGGCAAGCTCTTTTCTCAGAACATCAACTTCGAGTCCGATAAGCTTCTGAAGTCTCATTGCAAGGATTGCATCTGTCTGTCTTTCGGTAAAATGTAACTGCTTTGCATCATCTATCGAGCCCTTATAACGGAATTTGATATTGTCGGTCTTTCCGAACATCAGGCATTCCTTGGCATCCTTGGTATTCTGTGATCCACGAAGCACTTCAATTATAAGATCGATCACATCAACTGCCTCAAGAAGTCCTGTCTTTATTTCCTTCTGAACCTCCTGATCTGCCTTGAGTGCAGTATACTTATCCTTATATACTTCCCACTTATATTCAGTATAAGTTTCAAGAACTCTTCTGAGTCCCATAACTTCCGGTTTTCTGTTATATATGCAGTTAATATTTACGCTATATGTATCCTCAAGTCCGGCCTTCTTATAAAGAATATTTATAATCTTCTGAATCTCTTCTTCGGTCGTTCCCTTCTTAACGTCAATACACAGGCACTCGCCTTCCTTATCACCTCTGTCGGCTATATCGACAACAGCAGGAAGCGATCCCTTACGGACAAGCTCTGCCACAGTATTTAAAAACTTTTCAGTCTGGTTGATCATTGTATAAGGGATTTCGGTAACACATATGGACTTACGGCCCTTTCCGATATCTCTTACTTCAACCTTACCGCGGACCTTCAGCTTTCCGAGACCTGTCTCATATATCTGAAGAAGTGCATCCTCATCGATATTTATGATTCCGCCTGTTGCAAAATCCGGTCCCTTAACAATTCTGAGAAGAGCTTCTGTTGAGATTGACGGATCCTGAAGATAAGCTATTTCAGCATCAGCAACCTCTTCCATGTTATGAGTCGGGATATTTGTTGCCATTCCGACTGCAATACCGGTTGCTCCACTGGTAAGCATATTCGGAATAAGAAATGGTATATGAACCGGCTCTTTCTCTGTTCCGTCGAAATTCGGAATAAAATCACAATACTTAAGATCCTTCAGACCTTCTTCTGCATATTTAGAAATTCTAGCCTCAGTATAACGCATAGCCGCAGCGCCGGATCCTGATACATCACCGAAATTTCCGTGAGGATCAACAAGCGGTATTGGAAGCTTCCAACTCTGAGCCAGGTTTACAAGGCCTTCATATATTGAGCTGTCACCGTGGGGATGATACTTACCCATTGTATCACCGACGATTCTCGCACATTTTCTGTGAGGGCTGTCAGAACGTGTAAGCTCTGAGAGTGAATAAAGAATTCTTCTCTGTACAGGCTTCAGTCCGTCCTTAACATCCGGAAGGGCACGTTCGGTAATTACCGACATGGCATAATCCACATAATCCTGCCCCATCTCATCTTCATAATTGACTGTTTTAATCTTTTCCATCTGCCACCTCTGAATATAATTTTTTACCACCCGGATAAGAAAGCGCCTCGGCACGAATTCCTATAATCAATCCTGCGTTGGTAAATATTTCATAAACAGCGTTACACCATCCATTAAATGTCGCAATAATTCAACATCTAGTGGGATAACCCATAATACTTTACCATATCTTGTTTATTTAATCAACGAAGAAAAAGCCCCGTAACATATGCTTGTTACGGGGCTTTAAACCGCTATATATTCACAAATTTACTGTGATATAAACTCCTCGAGTTTTGACTTCATAATAAATCCGATGGATCTGTCAACCTCTTCTCCGTTCTTAAAAAGGATGAGGCAAGGAATATTGCTGATTCCGAACTTCATGATAAGCTCTTCAGCATCATCGGCATTTACTCCGACGAACTTTACATCGTCACGCTCATCAGCCATTGTATCGAGTATAGGCTTAAGCATCTTACATGGTCCGCACCACTCTGCCCAAAAATCAACAACAACAGGCTTATCGCTCTTAAGAACAACCTCTTCAAATTCATTTTCAGTAATCTGTATTGCTCCCATAATGTCCCTCCTGACTAGGCTTTTTCTTCAACCGGTTCATTTCCGGCTATCTTCTCTATGATAAATAAGGTAACGATCATCAATACTATTCCGATTGGAAGACTGATGACCGGACTCTTAGTGAATCCTGCGATAATGTATGTCACACAAGAAACCGCCGCACATGTAAGTGCATAAGGCAGCTGTGTCGACACATGATTTATATGATTACTCTCAGCTCCTGCCGAAGCCATGATCGTTGTATCAGATATAGGTGAACAGTGGTCTCCGCATACTGCACCCGCAAGACATGATGCTATAGATATAACCATCATCTCTCCACCCGGGAATACACCGAGCACGATAGGAATGAGTATTCCGAATGTTCCCCATGATGTACCCGTCGCAAAGGCAAGTCCTAGTGCAACCAGGAATACTACTGCCGGAAGCATTGACTGAAGTCCTGCAGCACTTCCTTCCACAAGGCCTGCTACAAAGTACTTTGCTCCGAGAAGATTTGTCATTCCCGAAAGCGTCCATGCAAATGTGAGAATCAGGATTGGTGCAACCATTGCTTTAAATCCATCAGCCACACATTTCATAAAATCCTCAAATGTGATAATGTCTCTCAGCAGATAGAAGAAAAATGTGAATAAAAGTGTTATAAATCCGCCGAAAACAAGTGCTACAGACGCATCAGCATCTCCGAATGCAGTTACGAAATCAACTCCGCTGAAGAAGCCGCCTGTATAGACCATTGAGAATATACATATAACTATGAGGAAAAGTACCGGAAGCACAAGGTCAACAACCTTACCCTTCTTACTTACCTGTTCCTCTACCATTTTCTCTCTTGATTCATCGGTTCCGGATGTGAAGAGGTCACCGTCATAAGCATTAAGCTCATGTTTTCTCATCGGACCATAGTCAAGTCTTCTGATAACCAGGTAAAACATCATTATAACTGTAAGTATCGCATAGAAATTATACGGTATCGTTTTGATAAACACCTGAAAACCATTGAGTCCGGCGTCCTCAGGAACTGATGATGTTACAGCCGCTGCCCAGGAACTTATCGGAGCTATGATACATACAGGTGCTGCAGTAGCATCAATAAGATAAGCAAGCTTTGCACGGGAAACCTTATGAGTATCAGTTACTGGTCTCATAACGCTTCCGACTGTAAGACAGTTAAAATAATCATCTATGAAAATCAGCATTCCGAGTGCTATCGTCGCAATCTGAGCACCGATTCTAGTCTTAATATGCTTTGATGCCCATTTTCCGAAAGCTGCGGATCCGCCTGCCTTATTCATCAAAGCTACAAGGATTCCGAGCAGAACAAGGAATACAAGAATACCGGCATTGAAGGTATCCGAAATCTTATAGAGCATTCCGCCTTCTTCATTGAAGAACATCGTATTGATTGCAAGCTCAAGATTGAAATTCGAATATAAAAGCGCACCGCTTATTATTCCGATAAGGAGCGATGAATATACTTCCTTCGTGATAAGAGCCAGAACTATGGCAATTACCGGAGGAAGAAGTGCTATGGGTTCCGCATAGAAAGAAGGCGTATACCCCTCGAGTGCACCCATATCCACCGGGTTCGTGAAAGTATAAACAAGTAGTCCTATCAACCCCAAAAGGAACATAAAAAGTAATATTTTCTTCATAGTTTTGCTACCCCTTTTTGACACAAAAACTATGTTGATTATAACCTTTATCGGTTACTTTGTAAACGCACGATAGAGAGAAATATGATCGAATATCGTTCTCCAGTTACCGTCTGAATTTGCAGTCACACATACATAATGTTTTCCGCTGTACGTCTCCAGATAACTTACACAGCAGAATCCGGCTTCTGATATGAATCCGGTCTTTGCAGCAACCACTCTTCCGTTTGTCTCATAGGTTCCGATACGTCTCAGGAACCAGTTCGATATATCAACGCCCTCTTCATCCTTCTGAGTCGGAACCGTACGATATTGTTCGGTCGACATTGCATCCAGAATAAGCGGATTCTGTACAGCTGTCGACATGATCACTGCTATATCATATACGGTACAATGATGATCGGGATCAAAAGCACCTATAACATTTGTAAAATGTGCGGTATCGCTGATACCCATTTCCCAGGCTCTCTTATTCAGGAGCTCTACCATATTCTCTTCATTTCCGGCAAGCATTTTGGTAAGTGCATAATCTGCATCCGCCCCTGAGCATACCATCATTCCATAGAAAAGATCCTTCGCCGGAAGTATATCTCCCGGAGTCGTACCTACCGCACTGAAGTTTTCTTCCTTGGTCTTTTGTATCTCAGCCTTGCCCATCTTATAATCACGGCTCAGCATTCCCGGCGTCAGATAATCCGCCATACAGATAGCAGTCAAAACCTTTGACATAGATGCGGGATAAAGAACCTTATCAGATTCTCTTGAAACTATAACCTCATCTGTATCAAGATCCACAAGGATAATATTTGTACTGTATACAGCATTCATCTTATCCGGATCCATTTCTGATTCCGCAATCTCATCCTTTACACCCGGTTCATAATCCCCTTCGATATCATCAGGACTTATGACTTCACCTTCGATATAAGGATTTGCGGCATCCGGAAGAGATTCAAGTCTAAGCTGATTATAGATTGACAGATTCGGTTCCGGTTTCTCGATAGGTTCTCCGTCAGGACCTATCTCCGTAGTCTCCTCCTCATCATCCTTATCATCAGCCAGAATTACCTCTATACCCTGCGACTCCATATAGGCTTTCTTCTCCTCGAATATTTCCATATATGGTCTGAGTTCTACAGTATTATCAGTATATTCAAAAGAATGATATTCATACTTAAATGTTGCATCAGCCGGTGTCGCTATAGGATTAGTCCATTCCTCTTCCCAGTACTTTGCTTCCATTTCTTCGGGAGTAAGCTGAATTTCCTCTTCAGTTGTCTCCTCTTCGGTTTTTAAAGCTTCTTCTGTTAAATCTCCTTCTATTCCGGAAGAAAGACTCGGCGATTCTGTTACCGCCTCTTCTTTATCCTTTATAAAATATTTATCACCGAAATAATTGATTGAAAAAAGAATTAACGCAACCACACCTATTCCGCATGCTATAAAGAGTAGATATGTAAGGAACTTCTTTATACCGCTCATTTCCCGTTACCTCATAAAATCAATATAAACTTAGCTGTTCTGCTTTAAATCAATATATACTTAACTGTTCTGCATTTTCTTCAGATATTTCTGATCCGGATGAACATTTCCGTACCTTACAGCTTCATAAAGTTTCGTAACCTCTGTTAAGTCTTTGGGATTATCCGGCTTCAGATCCAATTCAGCCCGATTATATCTTTCAAGAATATCTCCTGCCGTATGGTTCATGGCAGGAATATATTTTTTCCTGACAGACTCAACCTTCTTTTTATAAATACGTCTGGCCTTCTGCTCAGGTGTGAAGTAGCTGTCCTTCTTCTCTTTTGAAATTTTCTCGACCTTCGTTTTTGACATATCCGGTTTCGAAATCTTAATTATCGCATCACCCGATGCCTTCTGTCTTCTGACAATAAGATATCTGTAAAATGCTCTGAACAGTCTTACTATAAGATAAATAGCAATAGCGAGAATTATAACCTTAAGCAGGAAAGTAACTATATCATCAAGAATGCTCGAATCTTCGACAGTCTCCTGAACTATCATCATATCCCGCTGAAATCCCGTAGAGTCTCCTCTTTCCGGTCCGAACAGGCTTCCGATTATTTTTATAAACGCCGAGATCAGTTTGAATATAATAAACAGCACCTTAAGCGATGCTTTAATAAATCTCCAGATTGCATCGGCAAATCCAAGCTTGTCCGCAAGAATTACAGCAACTGTCATAATCGTAAAGATGCATAGGACTATAACCGAATTCATCGGTACCATCTTCTCAAGAGGAACTCCGGATACATTTTTCGTCGACTTTATATATGCATCAAGATTAATGAGATAGATCAGCAGAATATAAAGCAGATATATGAAAATTCCGACTATAAAAGTTTCTCGAAGAAGTACGGAATCCTTCATATAAACAGCATAACCCGAAGTAAATACCAGAAGAACAAAGGACGGATACGGCATTTCCATATCTTTAACAAGAACATATCCCGAAATAATATATCCTGCCGCAAATAATGTTTCGACTCCTATCTCTATGGCGATGATAATCTTTAGTTGTAAATCCGGAATAATTAAACATACCAGGAAGATCATAAGTGCATGAACAATGATAATTCCGATTGCCCTGGAGAAAACTTCTCTGAAAATATACGATATTATTATCGCTCCGAGCAGTATCATACAAGGAATCCATCCGGCTTTCGGTAAATTCCCCATAGCCAGTATCAGATTCAAGATAAGAAAATAATGCAGATATTGCGAAGTCATTTTGGAAACTACCGCAAAAAAACCGAGTTTTTTATTCATTGATAGGCACCTCCCATCCCTGAATATAATCCTTTTCCGGCTTATACGGATAAGCATCATAATACGGAACTATCATAGATACGCCCGCTCCGAGTTCATGCAGACGATCAACCCTGTCCATAACATCCTTTTTATGATATGAAGATATGATAAGATAATGAATATTCTCGGATGCTTCTTCGATCTCCTCATCAAGTTTTTCTATAAATGCATCCAATCCGATAGAATTCTTTATCTCCGTAAGCGATTTATCTATCTTTATGGCATGTGAAATATCCTCTCCGCTTTCACTCTTCGGAATAACACGTCCCGATGCATCACATGCATTTACATATAGAGATACCGCCATCTTGGAATTAATTATCCTCCTGACGCAGCTGCTTGCGATAGAAATTGCTTCCTCCATGAGTCTGTCGATCTCTACCATGGAATTTGTATCCAGATTCAGAAGCACTCTTACTTCACAGTCCATCGTATAGCCTCTGACATTTACCATAAGTTCATGCGATTTTGCAGACTGTTTCCAGTTAATGCTTCTCATTCCATCAAAAGGCTGATACGGTCTGATTCCACGAAAAGTAAGCCTGTCCTCGATCAGGCTTTGTCTGATTTCAATATTACCTATGATACCATGGAATAACATATTGAAAGGCATGTCCGTCTTCTTCTTGGGGAAGACGTAAATTATATCCGAATCGTTTACATACTTTGCATAGGTCGATATCATAAAGAAATCTTTTGCGATCATCGAAACATTGCTTATCTCAACAACCCCTCTTTCCTGACCGACAAATGCAACCTTCCTTGAAACCTTCTGATTTCCGGAAAGAGCGAATACTTCATTCTTATGATACTTATCGGTAATAGCCGCATTTTCCATATCAAAGAATTTAAGTGATCGGTCGAGTGAAAACTTGAGCTGAAAGATAGGCAGCGGAAGACTCTTCTCATTCGTTACAACCAGCTTCAGATCTGCTCCTTCACCACATTCGATGAAATCTCTTGAAAAGCGGCAGGTTGCAGAGAGACCTTTAGCCCACAATTTGGCATAAACGATCTTCTGAATAATAAATACCAGAAATATTATAATTGTAGCCGTTACAAGCCGCATAAATCATACCTCGCCGCAGATCATGAATTCCAATCTTCTACATTAACCTCTACGCTGCTTACAGCTTCTTTTATAAGTTTTCTGGAATCTTCAAGACTTGTGCTTCCCGAAGAAGGTATAATTCTGTGAGCAAATACATACGGAGCCAGGAATCTTACATCATCCGGAGTCACATAATCTCTTCCGGAAATCGCTGCAAAAGCCTGCGAAACTCTCATAAGCGAGAGCGCTGCTCTAGGACTTACTCCAAAGAATATCTTTGATGATTTTCTGGTTGAATCAGCCAGAAGTGTTATATATTTCATAACCACAGGTTTAACAGTAACGGTCTTTACAACGCGTGCGGCTTCAACAATATCAGCAGCATTGCAGATAGGATTTACTTCCTTAAGAGGTTCACTGTTGATGAATCTCTCAAGTATCATAGTTTCCTCTTCTACAGTCAGTTCACCCATAGTAAGCTTAAGTGCAAATCTGTCGAGCTGGGCTTCCGGAAGCGGAAATGTACCTGTAGTTTCGATCGGATTTTCTGTTGCTATAACTATGAACGGTTCACCTACCGTCATTGTTTCGCCGTCGATTGTCACTTCTCTTTCTTCCATTGCCTGAAGAAGCGCACTCTGTGTTCTCGGAGTAGCTCTGTTGATCTCATCGGCAAGAAGAATATTTGAAAAAATCGGTCCCTTTACAAGATGGAACTCTCCATCCTTCTGACTGAAGATATTAAGACCTGTTATATCCTGAGGCATAAGATCCGGAGTGAACTGAATACGTCTGAAATCTCCGTTTATACTTGCCGCAAGGACCTTCGCCATAGTGGTCTTTCCGGTTCCCGGATTATCCTCAAGAAGTATATGTCCCCCCGCAAGCATCGCCGAAAAAATCAGAGATGAAACCTCTTCGTTGCCTATCATAACCGACTTAATATTTCCGAGAACCTTTAAATACAGCTCTCTTATCTCACTTACAACCATTAAACCTTCTCCTTACAATAAATACATTACTTTAAATTATCTGCTACCTTTACAGGAAATGCCATCTGTGACAGGATATCCCTGTCTATATCGATTCCCGGATAAACCTCGATCAGTTCAAGACCTTCGGCTGTAAGGCGGAATACACATCTTTCCGTAATATATAATACCGTCTGTCCGTTTTCTATAGCTCTTTTTCCCGAAAAGCTTATACTGCTTACCTTATTCACAAATTTAGGAATCGTACCTTCCTGAACTATCGTAACCTCTCCGTCATTATCTTCTACAAAAAGCCCCTTTGCAGTAAAGGAAAGGCAGAATACAACCGTAGGAGTTTTTGCTGTGATATTTGCAAAGCCTCCGATTCCGGCATAAGCTCCTTCACCTCTGTGAGCGTTTACATTTCCATTCTTATCTACTTCGAGTGCTCCCATGAAGCATATATCAAGTCCGCCGTTATCATAAAGATCGAACTGGTTAGCCATATCATATACGGAAGCCGCTCCGATCATAGCACCGAATACCGGACCCGAAGCAGGGAATCCGCCGACTCCGCCGGATTCAACCGTAAGTGTTATCTTATTAAGTATGCCCGTTTCCTTTGCATACTTTGATACACTCTCCGGAATACCTATTCCTATATTTACAATATCATCCTCATGAAGCTCCTTTGTAGCCCTTCTTCCGATGATATTTGCAACAACGCTGTTCTGTCTCTGCGATGATGAGAGTCTCTCTATGATCTCAACCCACATATCCCACTGGCCGGATGGGATTTCAAAGCTACCTGTAAGCGCTTCATAACCGCTTCCAACCGGTTCCTGCTCAACAACTACTATCGCATCTACAAGACAGCCTGGAATGATCGCATTTCTCGGACGACTCGGCTTTCTGACAAGCTTATCTACCTGAACGATAACCTTACCGCCGTTTGCTTTGGCTGCCTGACATATAGAAAGCGCATCTCCGGACATATACATATCATCAAAAGATATATTTCCTCTTCTGTCTGCGGCAGTGCCCTTAATAAGAGCTATATCTATCTTCGGAAGTTTATAATATAAGAACTCCTCACCGTCAACGTCAACGATCTTTACATATGATTCGTCCTTGGAAATCTTGTTGATCCCCGGTCCTTCGATACGAGGATCGACAAATATATCAAGTCCGACCTTTGAGAGTGCTCCCGGGATTCCGCCCGCCTGAGCTCTGATCGCATGACTTATACATCCGAGCGGAAGGTTATAAGCTTCAAATTTATCCTCAAGAACAAGTTTCTTGGTACTGAGCATAGCTCCGAAATGACCGCATATAAGCTTATCGACTGCACCTTCTCTTATATAACTCTCGGCATTCTTGTTTTCATCCCAGAGTCCGAAACCCGCACTCGAAATAATTGTAAGGTTCTTCGGTGAGCCCTTTTCCTTAAACTTCTGATATATAGCCTCATGAAGTTCAACCGGATTCTCGATACCGACAAATGAATTAACACATATACAATCCCCGTCGTGGATAAGATCGACCGCCTCGGCCGGCGACATTATTTCAAACATTTTCTACTCTCCTATAGGGTCTCCTTTTTCGATAGATGATATAAAACTGTTTATATCATCTTCATACGAATACCCGTTTTCCTCTAAAAATATAAATGTATATATATTCTTGCCGATCTGGCAATAAATAACTGTACCCTTTCCTGTTCCGCCCTGTCCGTCCGGAGCATCACCCTTTAATACATAACCCGTCTTTTCTCCGACCTGAAAACTCTGAACATGTTCAACGTTCGAGAAACCGCCTTCTTCAACACCCACTATACAATCCTCGAGCGAGCCTTCAGCATTAAGGTCAACTCCCGTTCCGAGAAACTGCTTATTCAGCATCAGCGCTCCATGATCTGAATAGAAGAAATAACATTTATTCTGATCAGGCTGATTTGAACCTACCCAGTTTGCCGGAAGTGTAAATCTAAGCCTCTCATAGCTTACCTTAGTTTCATGTTCTTTAGATCCTACTGTAGTAAGTACAGATGTATTATCATCCTTAAGCACCACATATCCCGAACTGTCAGGTTCCGCCTGAGGCGGAGTAGCTATGTCCGTGGTCTCTTCTTCTGTTGTAACTTCTGTTGTAACTTCCGTAGTCTTCTCCGAAGTTGTGGTCTCCGTAGTTTCAGCGGAATTCTCTTCTGACACTCCCGCAGCTGCACCGCTTCCGGAACTTTCTTCAGCTGCCGTATCGGAGCTTGCTTCCGTAACATTCTCAGTACGTGAAGCGACTTTATCATCATTTTTCTTCTGTAAAAAAATAACAATAATACCAATGATCACTACGACCAGTAAAAGAGCCGCTATGACCGCAAAATTCTTTGTTTTTTTATCCTTCATTACTCTTAACCTCTTTCCATTTATGCTTTTATAGCTTTCACCGTTTTGGCAATCTCTTCCGCAAAAATGCCATGTGCTTCAGCCGACAGATGAAGAGAATCAATCTCCGAAGGCTTTATAACCGAAGCCGCATCAAAGAATATACATCCGTATTTTTCTGCAACCTTGAGGTATTCAACCGGAAATTCCCGTGATCTCTCTATTGCATTAAGAGAGAAACTTCCAAAGAACGGTGAGCTTTCGATTCCCTCTCCTATTTCAGGCGGCGATACAAGTATGATTTTCGGAATGAACCCCTGTTTTTCATCCGTAAAATCTATTATATCCCTGACCAGCGTTGCTGCTCCATCAGCTATCTCAGCTACACTTGCATGAAAATACTCCTTAAGGTCATTACTACCGAGCATCATGATCACTATATCAACAGGCTTATGAGAATTAAGACATGGTCTAAGATAACCGAGTCCCGCTTTCCAGCCCTCTATAGGATCCTCAAATACAGTAGTCCTTCCGTTGCAGCCTTCTTCGATAACTCTGTATTCATCACCGAGGATTGCCTGCAGTCTTCCTGTCCACCTTACATTCGATGGATATCTGAGTCCGTTCTCGGGATTATATCCATAAGTATTAGAATCCCCAAAACATAAAACCGTTTTCATACATGTCCTTTCCGATCTGAATAATTACTCCTGTTCGGTATCTGAAGCCGCTTCTCCAAGCTGGAACTTCATAACGACCGGATTATGATCTGTGTACAGATATCCGGTACTTATATTCTGAACATAATTGCATTTAACGTTATCCGAAATGATAAATCCGTCAAGAATAACGGTAAAGCTTTGAGGCGAATAAGGAATATTGGTATATCTTGTAGTTGAAACCATTCCCTCGGCATAATCTGTACATTTGCTGAAGCCTTCCGGAATTATGCTGTCCGGAAATGGCTCACACCATGTATAAGACTTATCCGTACCGGGATTGAAGTATTCTTTTGAATCGGTTGTGAAATCATGATTAAAATCACCGCCGCAGATAACATAGTTACCCTTATCATATTCTGCCTTCATATCAGCAAATAGCTTCTCAAGCTGTGCATTTCCCTGAGCAGCATCTGTACCGTAAGCAGACAGATGTGTATTGATGAGAACAAGCTCTTTGCCGTCTTCAACAGGAATTCTCGATATACTATAGCATCTGTCAAGATCAAGTATCTTCTTAAAGCCGTCAGATATCGGAAGACTCCTTCTGAGAGCTGATGTAATATCAAATCTGCTTTCCGTAAGAATTCCCGAATTCGACGCTCCGTGAGGCTCCGTGATTGGATACATAAGATATGCCGAATGATAATTCTGAGCAAATACATTATCAAAGTCTCCGGCTGCGGAATATTTCTCGTTTATAAGATTTCTTTCCTCAACCTGATGGCTTCGTGTCGAACCGATATCAACCTCCTGATATAAAGTGAAATCAGGTTCATATGAGAGTGCCGTATCAGCACAGTTGTTAATACAATTAATTACGCTGTCCTTTGATCTCGCACGGCTTTCCTTACCTTCATCCATGAAAAATGTAAAGTCGTCGGTATATGCACCGAATCCGACATTATAAGTTACTATCGTATATTCTTCACCGGCCTTTGCCTGCTCCGTAACACTTCCTTCCGGCTGAAGAACAAGATTATCTTCTATTCTTGAATAAGATAAAAATACATATGCCACATATCCGCCTGCAACAAGAACCACAAGCAGGATGCAGAGCAGCAGAACCTTCCACCATTTTAGCTTTTTCAAAATATAAATCCTCCGATCAATTGTATTTTATAAATCTATTATCCATTAAACACAATTGTAAAATATTATATCATTCATAGATTTAGCTTTCCACCTACAATATCTGATTTTTTACCTTACGTTCATATGCTGTTTAATGGATTATCTATATAATTTCAAATATATTCATACGGACATTAATTTCCTCCGAATCTATTCTTATGGACTTTCTTAAAATGTCATCCTCACTTTCAATTGCGGTATACCGCAGTCCGTCCTCTGACAGGCATTCGATAATACCATGGTCGATTATAAGAACTGCCTTTTTTTCTGGATTTTTGATATTTAATACCGAATCACCGATCCTTAATGTCAGAGTCTTTGTACCTGTACCAACACCTTCACATTCAGACCCCGGAACATCACATTCAGTATCCGGAGCATCATATTGAGTGCCCACAGCATCACATTTGTTATTCAATGCATCATATTCGATTTCTGCAACAACCGGCCTTCCTGTCAGAGATATATTTTCTCCTGAACGGACTGCAGCGAGCTTCCTCGTCCTGTCATATAACTCCTTTACCGGCTTAAAAGCGATCCTCAGCCCTTCCTCTGTTTCAATCAGCGAAAGCTCTGTCGGTATCGACATCATTCCTCTGAAGCCGCCTTTATCATTCTCAGTTCTGTACCAGGCTATATGTACAGTTCTGTCTTCAATTCCCGAATAGGTCTGTGCGGCATACGGAAGCTTTGTATCATATGCTTCGAGAACCTCCGTCTCCGGAGTAAACCGGTAACCGTCAAACTCACCGATCATATAATATCCGTCTGCAGACCAGAAAACCCACTTGCTCTCATATCGGTCATCTCCGCCGCTCTGTTTACGTACTGGAAGTTCCATAAGATTCGGGCATTCCCACATTTTATCCGCACAAAATCGCTGACTCTCTGTCCAATGAAGCAGATCCTCTGAACGAAGGATCATAAATTCTGTCTCCTCTAAGTATAGAACCATAATATAGGCACCTGATTTCTTATGCCAAAATACCTTCGGATCCCTGTTTTCGCCGATAATATTCGGAATTATGGTTTCTTTCTTAAGAAGTGTCTCTCCCCCGTCATTAGAAACAGCAATCCTCTGTGTATGGAGATTTCCTCTTTCAAGAGACCATTCGTTTCTCCCTCCGGAAGCTGTGTAATAGAAAAGCATAGCATCCTTCCCGAAGCCCGAAGCATTTACCGAATCTCTGAAAGCACTTCCCGAATATATAGTTCCGTATTCATCCGGTTCCATAGCCGTCGGGCGATGTTCCCATCTGATAAGGTCACTGCTTACGGCATGCCCCCAGTGCATATTGCCCCAGTCCGTACCATAAGGATTCCATTGATAATATAAATGATACACCCCATCTGCATATATCAGTCCGTTTGGATCATTGATCCATCCGTACTCCGCAGTGAAGTGTATCTCAGGTCTGAAGCTGTAAGACATCTCCGGTTTAAGATCATTGCAGCTTATCGCCCCCTCCGACGTCTCGTCAACTCCGATTATATCAATCATTTTGCCTTTAAACCTGCTGACATCCATAGGAAAGAAGAAATCAGGATCATAAGCGTCAAGTCTTATATCCAGCTCCGCAATCTTTTTATTATCCGCATAAAAATGCAGCTTTCTCTCTTCACTATTACGTGATACAGCAAACCATATAAAGTTTTTATCCAACTTCAGTTTCATATTATAATCTTATATACTTTTCTATTCTTTAAAATATCTTTAATTCTTTTTACTGTTCTTATAGATAAACTTTGCGGCTTTAAACATATTTTTTATATTCTTAAAACCGTTAACTATATAATTTTTTGCCCTTACGAAGAGGTTATCCTTCTTCTTATCCGTAACATACTGTACTTCCTCTTTTCTCGGGCGCTGTCCGGACAGAGCAACCTTATGTTTTCCTGCCTCATTTCGATATATCTTCAGTCCCGATCTTTTAAGCTCGTCGCACCTTGCGATATATTCCCTTATTTCAAATTCATATAATCTGTCAAGTTCCTCAGCTAAACTGTCTAAATTCATATTAATTCCCTCTTCACTTATTTCTTAAATAAAACCTCTATCGTAAATATTCCTTCATTCAGGAAAGCTTTGATGCTTCCTCCCATTCGTTCCGTCAGATTCTTCGATATAGTAAGTCCCAGTCCCGAATTACTGCTTGATCTTACAGCATCCTTCGTGAAATATCTCTCAAATACCTTTTCAGCATCATCCTGCGTCATCTTCGAAGCACCGTTTGCCATCGTAAATCTGTAGTCCTCATCAGTTTCTTTAAGAGAAATACTGTAAGAACCCTCTCCATGACTGAGGGCGTTACTGATAATGTTGGAGAATATCCTGACAAAGCCGTCCTTATCACCTACGACCGTCATCTTCTTCTCATCTATATCAACCTCCGGCTCTGAATTCTGCTTCTCAAAATCCACGTAATAAAGAGCTATCACTGAGGTGACTATCTTCCTCAGATCCAGCTCTTCCTGCTCAAGAGTTACGGAATCGGTCTTAAGTCTCGAATAATAATAGAGCTGATTGATAAGCTGATTTGTTGTATTCTGTCTCTCTATTATAACATCAAGATATCTGGACTTTTCTTCCTCCGTAAGATCTACGGAGCGGAGCATTTCCGCATAGCCTCCCGCCGATGTCATCGGCGTTCTCAGGTCATGCGACAGTTCTGAGATAGTTTCTCTGATATTTACCATGCTCCGATCCACATCTTCTATTCTTTTTTTATCCTCGTCGAGAATATCATTCATATCATTTATGAGACCGTTAAATGTATCCTGGCCGGTTACATTTCTTAAAAGGGCATTAGTTCTTATCCCCTTCATAGCCTGAAGCTGCTTTCTCACGGTATTAAGAGACATATGTACCCTTACGATATAAACCGCCATGAGAATTAATAGAATTGTCTCAGCAATGATAATTAATAACATTTTTAGTTGATATCTTCCTTTCTGAAGATTCCTATAGCTGCTATGGTTAATATGATCGTCATAACGATAAGTATAGCATAAGCTGTCACATTTTGCGTAGAATCCGGACTGATCACAGTTACGTCAGTCATAAGATTTATATATGATGAATAATGCGCTAATTTTTCGTTATGTGTCATTGCTCCGATAAACATAGATCCCACATCGGATATGATCGGCATAAATGATGCGATCATTATAACACCTGATGATTTTTTAATGAATGTATAAAGGAACAATATTAAAGCTGTAAAATTAAATATAATAACTAAATATCCAAGCAGGCTGAATCCTACGCTTTTGATATCAAAGAGTCCGACACCGTTTCCGATAAGCGTTCCCATTCCGAATCCGGCAAACTGCATTATTACTGTAAATATATATGTGGATATTCCGGCTACCAAGATAGTACCGAGACAATACTTTGTTCTGTCCACGCCTTTTCCGAGCATCTGCTTAACACTTGAGGTTGTCATATCAGCGGATATTATATTGTTTATAAATACTGTAATAAACAGATAAATGTATGTTTCAGATAGTGCCTTGAACATATCTGCACCTGTTACCGGTTCATAACTAAACCCCATAGCCATCAGTACTATAAAAACCGCAAAACAGATACTTGATATTCCCGTAATTTTGGTTGAATGAAGTTTTCTTGTTTTAAAAAACTGACTTGATATTACATTACTCATGACTATTACCTCCCATACGCTCCATAAAGTATTCTTCGAGATCCTGACCGCTTACACCAATAGCCTCTACAGCTACGCCTGCTTCTACAAGCATCTTGTTGACCATGCTGACCTCATCCAGATGGTCAAAGATATAAATAGTCATATCATCCACAACCTTATAATCAGTACAGGACAGATTATTCTCAAGCACATAAGCCGCACTCTTAACATCATAGGTCTTAAGAGTAATGTTCTTCTTGCATCTCTCGAAAAGCTCTTCTTCAGTAAACTCTTCAAGCAGATTACCGTTGTCAATAATTCCGTATCTCGTGGAAAGCTTTGAAAGCTCTCCTAAAATGTGTGAAGAGATAAGGATTGTCATATTCTTTTCTCTGTTTAACTTGGTAAGAAGATTTCTCACCTCAACGATACCTTCCGGATCAAGACCGTTAACCGGTTCGTCAAGAAGAAGGAAATCCGGATAACCGAGAAGCGCTATTCCGATAGCAAGTCTCTGCTTCATACCCATAGAATACTTCTTGGTAACCTTGCTATTTCCCTTGAGTCCTATCATATCAAGTATTTCATCTATATTTCTGTTATCGGTAATTCCGACAAGCTTGTTATAAAACTTCAGATGATCTGCAGCATTCATGTCCGGATAAAGTGCCGGCTGCTCTATGAGACATCCTACACGGTTAAGGACATTCTTAGTTCCGTCATTTCCGAAAAGCTTTATCTCACCCTTTGTCTGACAAGCAAGACCTCCTACCATTTTCATGATAGTTGTCTTACCTGCTCCATTCTTTCCGATAAGACCGTATATATCGCCTTCATATATGGTCATATTCACATCATCAACAACCGATTTACGTCCATAGTTTTTTGTAAGTCCGTATGTTTCAAGTACCGTTGTTCCCATCAATCTGCTCCTTTCTGCAAGCATTAATTATCTTATGTAAGATAATCTAACAGAGAAGTTTCAGATTATCCTTTAAAAAGTTTAAAGAAAGTTTAAAGTTTTTACTCGGACATTTTAAAGCCGATTCCCCACACCGTCTTTATATACTCTTTCTCGTTTCCGAGAGCCTCAAGCTTTTTCCTTATATTGCTGACATGCACATTTACAGTATTATCCTCGGGGATATAGGCTTCTCCCCATACCGATTCATAAATGTTATCCTTTGTGAAGACCTTCTTCGGATTCCTTACCATCAGCTCGAGTATTTCAAACTCCTTACGAGTAAGATCGAGCGGTTTTCCTCCGACTGAAGCAGAATGATTTTCAATATCTATTTCTATATCCTTAAATGTTATCTTATCTGAGCCTTTTGGTATATCCCTTTTCCCTATACGCCTTAATATCGCTTCTATTCGGACAAGAAGGTCGCTGTTTTCAAAAGGCTTTACTATATAGTCATCGGCGCCTTCCCTCATCATTCCTACTCTTGTATCAAGTGCATCCAGCGCAGATACGCAGAGTATTCCCGCATCGGTCCTACCCTTCAGCTTCTTCAAAACCTCATCCCCCTGCATTCCCGGAAGCATGATATCGAGAATTATCAGATCAAATTCCTCTCTCTCGACGAGAAGCATTGCTTCCGTACCCGAATAAGCAGATACAGTCTCATATCCGCTCTTCGTGAGGAGCTCCGTCTCCATTTCCTGAATCTCTACATTATCTTCAACTATAAGAATCCTGTTCATAGTATCAGTCCTTTAAAAACTATTTCAAAAAAATCAAAACATAATTATCAAAACAGAAATATCAAAACATAATTATATAATATAACCGGAATAAATTATAAATATAATTCAAGTCTCAATCAGATCCGCTCAACTTTAACATTATATCACAGCTTATCAATTAATTCTTCAAATGAGTATTTTCTTAATGAAATATATACGATATAATTATTTCTATAAATTATTTAGGGGATTTTTTATGTGGATTGCGATTCTGATAATTTCAATACTTGCCCTAATCCTGGGCATCACTTATATGATGTTTAAGATCAGGCATATACCGTTTATTCTCAAGCTTTCAAAAGATAAAAGAGGTCTGAGCCTCTTTATTTCGCTGCTTATTATAATAATTTTCCTGGTAATAATGAGTTTCATAACCACCGTGATCAATTCGGTAGTCATTTTCCTGCATCTGATTCTTTTTACTTTGATTTTTTCCCTGTTAGTTCGGATATTGAAAAGAGTCTTTAAGCTGAATTATCCGGCATATTCAGCGATATATCTGGCAGTACTCTTCAGCATTGCTTATCTTTCAACTGCTTTTTATCTTTGTAAAAATGTATGGCCGGAATATTACAAGCTCACTACCGAAAAAGAAACAGGATCGATCAGAATTGCTCTTTTAGCCGATTCTCATCTTGGTACAACCTTTAATGGTGAAGGCTTTGCAAAGCTGCTCGTTAAAATCGAATCAGAATCTCCGGACCTGCTTGTTATTCCGGGAGATTTCGTCGATGATTCAACTACCCGTGAAGATATGATAACGGCATGCAGTGCTCTCGGCAGCTTTAAATGTAAGTATGGAGTATACTTTGCATACGGAAATCACGATAGAGGCTATAGCAGAAACGAATCCTCAGATTTCAGAGAAGCTGACCTTATCTCGGAACTTGAAAAAAACGGAGTTACAGTCCTGAAGGATGATCATGTACTTCTTGATAACAGATTCTATGTTGTTGGAAGAGAAGACGCATCTGATGAAAGAGCCGACATAGATACACTTCTTTCCGGACTTGATACCGATAAATATATAATTGTACTCGATCATCAGCCTAACGATTATGAAAACGAAGCCGATTCATCTGCAGACCTTGTACTATCCGGTCACACACACGGCGGTCAGCTTTTCCCTATCACATATCTCGGCGAATTAATGGGTGCAAATGACAACACTTATGGATATAAACAGATAAATCATACAGATTTCATCGTAACCTCAGGCATCTCCGACTGGGCTATAATCTTTAAAACAGGCACAAAATCAGAGTATGTAATAATCAATATCGAATGATCGATCGATACTATTCACAGTTACAAATAGCCATATGCAGTCTGCTTACGAGTAAGCAGACTGCATATGGCTATTATAAACTCAGTATCAGCTACTTCAACTCATTAATAATGTCAGACCCTCCGGTAAATTATAATAGATTTTGCCGGAGGGTTAGTCACGTTTGAAAATCTATAAAACAAGCCGGAGGGTCTGTGGTAAATAACAATATGACATTTACGGTTACTATTAATAGTAAATGTATATATTATCCTCTTCCGTACACCTCTATCTGGGTAAGTGCAGGAAAAGGAGAAGGATCATCTGCTTTTATCAGCTTACTGAGTGTCAGCCAGCTGATCTTCTTTTTATCTATTTCTATAATATGCGGTTTAATACTCTTTTCAAGCTTCTGAACCAGTTCGGTTCCGTCGGAAAAACTGATAGTCACTTCCTTCCACCAGCTGTCATGAGGAAAATCCGCTCTTGTATATAAAACAATCTTATCTATCTCAACGTCTCTTCCGAAATCAAGTTTCATCTCGGCATCCGGATTACGATTGATTCCCCACGATTCATACGGCCACTCACCATGCGACAGATTTGCCGTAACTCCGTCTATTGCATTTCTTGCGGCAAATACGGATTCGCCTCGAGTCTCTACATTTGCGGTCGCATGCGGATAGCAATTTGTATCTCCGTGCTGATCGCACACATTCAGAGCAAGATTCCGATATGCTTCTATCTCATCTTCCCTTGCAATCCTGGCATAGAGATAATGCCTGTTTCCCGTAAAAACTTTAGGAGAATAACAGATACGCTTCTCTCCGAACGGAACATAGAAAGATACATTATCGGTTATATAACAAAATGCAGCTCCGAGAGCATCATCCACTTGAAGAAATACGTGAATATTCTTTCTTGATGTCTCAAGCACTATTCTGTCGCCCTCTTTATATTCCGCGGTGCAGACCAGATCAACCGAGTCCTCTCCGTGACTCACACATATTGTTTTATCATTTTTATCAAGAACCTTTAATGTAAGCATATCCATATCATTATCTCGCTTTCTTTTATTCATCTGATCAATCTTCCGATACTCAGAAACAACCCTCACATATTTCAGATTTATCTCCGTCACATCAGATCAATCTTCTCATATTTCATATTTATCACAGTCACATTAGATCAGTCTTCCGAAGTCACCTCTGCTTCAATGTCATCCTCTTCATCCTTCAGATTCCATCCGTACTTTGGAAATACGAATTTCGTGAGAATTATACTGTTAACATATGCAGCAACTCCCGGAGTTATAAGGAGGATCGGCCAGAATACAAAAATCGAAACCGCGATCATACATGCCAGAATAACCGTCATAAAAAGCGCCCACGAAAAATGCTTTATGCATACCATAAAAGTCATCATAAAAAGATTAGGTATTCCGGTAGATAATCTTCCGTTAAGAGCAAAAATAACCGTAAAGATAAGAAGATATAAAAATGCAAATATTATAAGTGCCCATAAAAGTGTAAGTGCAACCTCAGAACCAACCTTCTGATATTGTATTATCGAAAATGACAGCATACCTCCGATAAGCCCAAGAATGATCCATATCACTGTCGACTGCTTAAAGCTCTCCTTAAAGCCCTTCAAAAAAGTCTTGAAGAGATATCCTTCTCTGTTTTCGGCCAGCTTAAGTGTCGTATAATAGAGCGCACTTGTAGATGCTCCGATCGTAATTACAGGAAGGCTGAATAAGAACCAGAAGAATGACAGGATCATTGCATCTGCAACCTTACCCATAAATACCCATATAGGATTATCATATGCAAACAGTTTCGACATATTATTCATCACCCCATATTATGAAATGCATTCAGCGGTAACAATCGTATTAAAAACATTTATGCCCTTCTTAATCTCGTAACGTACTGCCGGTATCCGGGTCATCGGATACAGAAGATTTGTATTCGGGTCAGCATTTATAACTACTCCCTCTCCCGTTTCGTCAGCAGACTTAACTTCACAATAAGAGAAACTGTTCTCTACCTTTGCGGAATGCTTCTCTTCTGTCAGTTTTTCACCGTCAGTATCTATTTCCACGGAAAATCCGCAATCATATGCTATACAATCCCTGTCGCTGGTAACAGTATGTTCTCTTACATGTCCCGTCTCAGTAGGGATAATCCTTGTTCTTACGGTTATACCTTCATAACACTCCCATGTAGAATCTACTTCTTCTTCATTCACGGTAAACTCTTTACATATTCTTCTGGTATAAACATATCCGTTTATGTAAAATGCAAGCATCGAATCAGGTGCAGCTTCATGTATCTCACATGTAGACTTTGCAACACTGAAAGCGAAATATGTATCATATGCAAATTTACCGTATTTTGCAGGAGTCTGACCGTGGCCCGCCGGGCTGTATTTTCCGGGAACAAATGCCGTTACATGATCCGGATATCTGTGAATCAGCATATCCGCCTTCATCAGTGCCTTCTGCTTATCAAGTTCAGGAAGTGGTTCCGCATCGGTACTCCAGAAAGGATGATCATCCGGAAGCATAAGTATTGCGAAGGTCTTCATAGCCCAATAAGGTGAGCCCGGACCGTTATAACGTTCTCCCATTACAAGGTTCGGATAACCGTATCCTATAGTTAGTATATCGTCTCTATCAAAAATTGGTTTCTTAAACCAGTCACATATATGCCTTACTATAAGCCCCTTCATAACTCCTATCGGGAAAGGTTCTATTCCTGCCATAAGACAGGCAGAGAAGAAACTTACCTGGGAAAATCTATAGGTCAGCGATCTTCCATACGGAAGAGACGCTCCGTTTTCATCAAACCAATATATAAATTCCTTGGCAAAGAGCATGGCTCTTTCTTTATAGATCCTGCATCTCTCCGGGTCTTCGTCTTCCATTACCTTTGCATAAAAAAGGCTATAGAAATGTATGGCAAAGGATATATAATAATCCTTCTGTCCTGAATCTCCGTCCTGATACCATCCGTCGCCCAGATAGAAGGAATCAGCACCGTCCAGATATTTCTTTAGTTTTTCCTCATCATATCTGCATCCAAGTTTCTTAAGTGCAATATTTACAAGAACCGCAAACATTACCCAGTTGCATACCGGAAGCTCATATTTATTTATCTCATATAACCATTCGGCCAGGTTATCTTTTTCCTTATCGGAAAGCGGATTCCACAGAATTTCCGGAGCAAGTATAAGTCCATATGCCATAGCCGCCATTTCGACAAATCTCTGATCAAATGCATGGCACTCACCCCAGTACTCTTTCGAATCCGGATCAGTTCCAGCTATAAATCCTTTATTATAATATTCTTCAAAGACCTCATGCCTGCCTCCGCCTGCCCAGAACGGAACCAGCGCCCATAAAGGTCTTGAGAATGCTTCAAATCTGATAACATTCTCAGGGTATGTCGTTGCAGTCACCCCAAGATCTATCCCGGCTTTTTCTTCGGTAAAATGATCTATAAGAGGCTCAAGAACCGAAAGCATAAGCTTTCTGAAATCTTCTTTACTGCTTAAACAATCCTTCCAATCTGTCTTCATATCTTGCCTTTCCTATTTTCACCGGTATCTACGGTCAGTCCGCATTTTCCTATGATATTCTCTTATAATATTCTTCTTTCGGGACGATCCTCGGATATTTACCAGTAAAGTTCCCAGTTCTTATATAGTCGCATGAGCGCTTCCATGTAGAAATAGTCTCCCCAGGAGTTACACTCATCCACTCCGTAATGATTACAGGTATTATACGGTGAATGGTTAGAATATGTACTGTGAAGTACAAGTCCGTTGGATTTATTCATATCCCTGACCGCATAATTATCATATAACGACTTCATGATCTGCATAGCATATTTTCTATATACTCCGCCTTCTTCTTCCGTCATATTTTTGATCATTTCAAGCATACCGCATGCCGCTATCGAACCTGAAGACGAATCTCTCGGCTGATCATCACCGTCCGTAAACTCCAGATCCCAGAAAGGAACCATATCCTTCGGCAGATGCTTCATAAAGTATTCGGTTACGCCTTTAAAAATATCTATATATTCTTTTCTTTTCGTATATTTATAGGCAAGAGCCATACCATATATTCCCCATGCCTGTCCTCTTGCCCAGGCTGAGCCGTCTCTATAGCCCTGACATGTGGCACCGTGATCAGGTTCACCTGTCTTCATATCAAAGAAAAATGTATGCCACGTTGAGAAATCGTCTCTTATAACATTTTTGACCGCTGTATGGATATGCTTTTCGGCAATCTCCTTATACTTCACATCTCCTGTCTCTTCCGACGCCCAGTATAAAAGCGGAAGATTTAGAAGGCAGTCTATTATAAGTCTGTAATTTTCAGGCTCATCCATCGGTCCCCATGCCTGAATGAATTCACCGACCGGATGGTATCTTGTAATAAGCTGATCCGCTGCCATTATCGCAGCCCGCTTCGCTTTTTCACTGCCTGTCAGCTTATATGCCGAAACACAGGACGGTGAATATAAGAATCCCATATCATGGTGGTCAACCTCTATCTTTTTATCTATCCTGTCAAAGAAACTATCGACCTGCACCAATGCAGCATCCTTCAGTTTCTCAGTATATTCATCATTATTATCTCTCGCCCATTCATAGGCAAGCCATATTTCTCCGGTCCAGAAACCTGTTGTCCAATAATTATTTTCGATAGGCTGATAAAACCCGTTTTCACTGTAAGCCTTCTGGAACATATCAGTAAATGTATCAAGATTATTCACAACCTGATTTTTCGAAAATTCCAAAGCATTTTTTATTTCCTCACGGTTTATGATCGGCATATTATCGAACATATTTTCCCTCCGAACTTCTTTTATTGAAGAAGGGGCTGCATCAAACAGCCCCTATTCACTATCCCTTCAAACCAACCGAGGTTACTCCTGTTACAAAGTACTTCTGCATAAATGCGAACATTATAATAACAGGAACAAGTGATATAATCGAACCAGCCATTATGAGACCGTACTCAGACGAATACTGTCCTATAAACATTTTCAGTCCAAGCTGGATTGTTTTCTTTTCTTCGGACTTTAAGTAAATAAGTGGTCCGAGATAATCATTCCATGTGTTTACAAAGGTAATGATTATAAGAGTTGAGAGTGCCGGTTTTGAAAGCGGAAGCATGATCTTCAGATAAATCTGATATTCACTCATTCCGTCTATTCTCGCGGCCTCACACAGGTCACTCGGTATCCCTTCAAAGAACTGTTTCATAAGGAATACACCGAATGCCGAAAATGCCTGAAGACATATCATAGCAAGGAGCTTGTCATTAAGTCCCATCTTACGCATCATTATGAACTGAGGTACCATATATACCTGCCATGGTAATGCAATAGTTGCTATATAAGACATAAAAAGAAGTTTCTTATGCTTAAATTCAATCTTTGCAAATGAATATGCCGCAAAACTTGATGTTAAAAGCTGTAACAATGTTACTACTACAGTAAGAATTACTGTATTCGATATAAATTTTAACATCGGTATCTTTGTCCAGATATCAATATAATTACTCCATCTGGGTTTTGCCGGAATCCATCTGAACGGATTCATCATGAATACTTCTCTATCGGATTTTATCGAAGCAGATAACATCCATAAGAAAGGAACGATCATGATTGCCGTTATGATCAGAAGGATTAAATATATAACAATTTTACTTATGATGTAATTGGCATGTATAGAGCTGGTTTTAGTCTTTTTTACATTTTTTGCCTTTGTCATATTGCCCTCTCCTTTCCCGGATTATTCATCTACTTTCTTCTCATATTTGAACTGGATAAGTGTAACAACGAGAACTATAATGAACAGAACCATTGCAATAGCACTTGAATATCCAAGATCCCAATAATTGAAAGCATTCTGATAAATGTAATAAACAAGAACCGTAGCGGATGTACTAAGCTTTCCGTCTCCGCCTCCGGCAAGCATTACCGCAATATCGTATACCTTGAAGCAGTTTATAGTCAGCATAACAAGTACGAAAAACGATGTTGCTCTAAGCTGCGGTAAAGTTATATATAAGAATTTCTGTTTAGCATTTGCTCCATCAAGACTTGCTGCTTCATAAAGTTCCGGAGATATTCCCTGAAGACCGGCAAGATAGATAAGCATGTAGTAGCCCATATACTTCCATACACTGAATAAGATAAGTGTCAGAAGAACAAGGCTTCCGCTGAACCATTTCGGAAGATTGTTCTGATCTACGCCGAATACTGTAAGAAGCATATAATTAACAGGTCCCTTTGAAGGATGGAATATCATACTCCAAACAGAGGTTATAGCTACAAGTGAAGCTACATAAGGGAAGAATGCAACTGTTCTGAAGAATCCTCTTCCTTTAACACGCTGATTCAGAAGCATTGCAAGTCCCAAAGATGCTGCCATAGTAAGCGGAACAGTACCGATAACATAAATTATCGTATTCTTTAATGCCGCCCAGAAGAAAGTATCCGTAGCAAGCTTTGCAAAATTACCGGTTCCAACAAATGTTGCTTCATTATTGCCATCCCATTTCATAAAGGCAAGTGCAAAAGCAAAGATGATCGGAACAAGTGTAAATATGCAAAATCCTATAAAATTCGGCGCTATGAATGAATATGCAACCAAATTTCTTTTTGCGGCACGACTCAGAATCTTGTTGTTTCTGATCATATCGATCTTTGTATTCAACTTGTTTTGCTTCTTTAGCAGTTCCTGTTTTCTTTCATTATTCTTTTCGGTTGCAATAGCCTGCTTCACTTCTTCCATCTCTTCAAGAAGCAGTTTTACTTTTGCTCTTTTCTTATCATCCATATCACACCCGACCTTTCATCTGATAATTAGGGCCGGTATAAGCCAGCCCTAACATCAGAAAAGTTTATGTATTAATCATTACTGTCCGAGGATTTTGCCAACTTCATCATTCATAGCTGCGATACCTTCATCAATAGTCATTTCTCTGTTCATGATTGACTTATGATATGTATCAAGAATGTCATTGATCTCAGATACGTTCTCTGCATAAGGAACTTCGAGATAAAGATTTGAAACCTTTAAAGCTTCCTTACTTTCAGCATCTGTTGGGAATCCCTCAAGTCCGCAGATAATGTTAAGAGCATCATCTGTCATAAGTGCAGGGAAGTTACCTGTTTCAGCCATAACCTTTGCTCCCTCAGGTCCTGATACCCACTGTACGAAATCAAACGCAGCATCCTTCTGATCGGAAACAGCTGTTACTGAAAGTCCTGTAATAGTACCGAGTGTTGAACCAGGCTCTACACCTTCTGCATGAGGATACTTAACTATTCCCCAGTTACCGCAAAGGCTTGCGTCATACTCGCCACTCTTGATGTTTGAAATAAGTGTAGATATAAACCATGAACCCATATTGAGCATAGCTACATCTCCGCCTGAAAATGCTGCTGAATAATGAAGACCTTCAGCACTGAGATCTGCATAATTTCTGCAGATATTATCATCTTCCTGCTTTAAAACCATTTCATAATAAGGCTTGAAGAAATCATATTTTCCGCTGAGAATGTTGTTCTTTCCGTCAAGAACACCAAAGAGCTGAACAGCACTTCTCCAAGTATGATAATGTGTACCATAGATCTGCTGACCGAATGTAGGATCTGCAACCTTTCTTGCGAGCTCATCATACTGTTCAAATGTCATATCATTTGTAGGATAGCTGACACCGGCTGCATCAAATATATCTTTGTTATAGAAAATAACCCAGAAGTCATTTCTGAAAGGCAGCTCATAAAGGCTTCCGTTTACAGAAATCTGGCTGTCAACACCGCCGTACTGACTTAAATCAATACCAGCATTGCTAATATAGCTGTCAAGCGGTTCAAGAGTATTCTTGGAAACAAGTGTTGCATAACCCGGAACATCCTTAATTGTTACAACGTCGAAATCAGATCCACTTCCCGAAAGCTCTGTTGCAAGAACTGTCATATAATCTGTAGATCCAAGATCAACCATCTCAATAGTTACATTTGGATGAGATTCCTGATATGCTTCCTGAAGAGCTATCCAGTAAGGAGTAGCATCCTTGTCCCAAATTGCCCATTTAAGAGTAATAGCTTCAGAACCTGTGTCATCCGGCTTTGCTTCAGTTGCATCTGAGCCACCATCATCTTTTGCCGTAGCTGCTTCTGTTTTTGCCTCAGTAGCTGCTGCAGTTGTGCTTTCCGATCCACCTGATCCGCATCCTGCGAGTAATCCGGTCATCATAGATGCCGCTAGCAAGATACTCAAAAACTTTTTCTTCATTTTCTACCTCCTTTGTAAAACATGAATAGTAATCGGTCGTTTTTTGATATGTTCAGTATAATTTTTTATTGAAATGTTATAAATGAAATTTATTATCTTTTTATTCACTATTTATTCAGACTATCTTTCCTCCTTAAAAAATTATGCATTATTTTATGATTTATGTACTATTTTATACTATCCTGTATTTATAGTCTTTAATAATTCGATTTCTGTGTTAAAATCAATAATATATCGAAATATTTATATTAAAATATTACCCAGAACTGTTTTAAGGATCATATTTTATGAAAAAAATAAATTCAAAATCTTCAAGCATAAGATTACGAATACTGATCATTACGATATCCACTGTTATCTGTATCAGTATTGCAATTCTTTTTGCGGGTTATCAGATAGTTTCCAAAAATCTTCTAAATAATATGATCCAGACATCGGAGATAAAAGTCTCTTTCTTAAGCAACTCCATCAACTCAAACATCAACAATGTCATGAATTTCATATATACATGTAAAGCAAACAGAAAGATCATAAATTTTGCGATGGATGACAATACCGGATCGGCTTTGACCAAAAGAGATGCTCATGATTTTGTTTTCGAAAACTACCGGGCCAACAAAAGTATCGCTCAGAGTCTTGTCAGAGTCGTAATACTCGGAAATGAAAGAAGTGACATCATTCAGGTTGTGGAGGTCAGCAACTCCTCCACCTTTGTTTCATCCGAGAGCATTTTGTCACTGCCCTATTTTGACAAACTTATAAACAAAGACGGTAAAGACAGCGTCGGAATTCTATCTGATCCATTTTTTACCACAAAGAAAGTCTCAATGATTCCGATGGCCGAACCTATATATCATCCTTTTGAAGATAAGACTGTCGGTTATGTTTTTACAGAGCTATCGATTAACGCAATTACAAATCCGATACATGAAAACATACCTGAATCAAATACAAACCTTTATTTCAGGATAGACAGCCATTTATATAAATATGTTAACGATACTCTCGAGCCATGCAGAGATTCCTTTACTCTTATTGAAGACATGAGTAATTATGCTCTTAACAATAAAACGGAAATAACTCGCATGTTTAATAACGAAACATCGGAGATCGTTTTTCTCATAAGCAGGCCGCTGGATATCGACGGCTGGTACATAACCGAATGTGTCAGCACCGATGAGTTTTCAACCGTATTGCAGAAATCTTTTACAAATATGCTGCTGCTCATCCTTATCGCCGGCTGCTTCATCTCCGTCGCCCTTTATCTTTTCCTATATAAAACCGTATCCGTTCCTGTAGCAAAGCTCCGGAAACGAATAAAGCGAATAGAGAAAGGAGATTTCTCCAGAGACCCATCAACCGAATGGAACCATGAGCTCGGTGACATCGGACGAACTATCAACAACCTTTCAGAAACCGTTCAGGAAATGGTCGACCAAAAAGTCGAGGATGAAAAGAAGAAAAGCGAATATGAATATAAAATGCTTCAAAGCCAGATCAATCCGCATTTCCTGTATAATACACTGAATTCTATCAAATGGATGGCTACCATACAGAATGCTCCCGGTATTGCCGAAATGACAACTGCTCTTTCAAGACTCATGAAGAGCGTTTCAAAAGGAACCAAGAGTACTATATCGATTAAAAGAGAGCTTGAGCTTGTAAAAGACTATTTCACGATTCAGAAATACCGTTACGGCGGAATAATAACCATGAAGATTGAAAACGATGAGCCCGATCTTCTGTCATGTGAGATACTAAAATTCTCTCTTCAGCCTATAGTTGAAAATGCCATTTTCCATGGCATTGAGCCTAAGGGAACTGCAGGAACAATAACGATCCATATCTTTTCCGATGAAGAAAAGGATATACATATCGATATAACCGATGACGGTATCGGAATGGAAGAGGAAACCATGATAAAGATACTCAATGAGCCGAGTGATTCTACCGTATTCTTCAAGGAAATCGGTATCAGTAACGTAAACAAGAGAATTCAATATAATTATGGTGATAAATACGGACTTTTCATCAAGAGCGAGGTTGGCGAATATACAACCGTAACAGTATTATTACCAAACATCAAATGCGAGGATGAACTATGATCAAAGTATTGATTGCCGACGATGAACCACTCGTTCAGGCAGGAATTAAATCTATGATAAACTGGAGTGATCTCGACATGAGCATTGTCGGAACCGCTTCAAATGGCGCCATTGCATATAATATGATTCAGGAATTCAATCCTGACATAATCATTTCCGATATCAAAATGCCTGTTATGAGCGGGCTTGAACTGGCCAAAAAATGCCGTGACGAAAAACGAGATCTTCCTATATTTATCTTTCTTACAAGCTATGAAGATTTTCAATTTGCAAAAGAAGCAATGACTTACAGGGCAAGTGACTATCTGATAAAACTTGAACTGACACCCGAGGCTCTTATAGAAAGCTTAAATATCGCGGTTACCAGGTTACAGGAGGTACAGAAAAAACTTAGTCAAAGTGAAGCTCCTGCCGTAGACAGCTTATATCTGATGAAGGATCAGTTCTACACACGGCTTCTTCTCAATCTTTTTGAATCAAATGTCCAGTTTGAAGCACAGAGGAATAATCTCGGCATCGATTTTGATTATGATGCTTTTGCCGTAGGATATCTGACTATAAACAGCGACAGACTTGATTCTTCGGATTCCGCGAAGAATCTTAATCTATATACCAGCAGCATGCAGGTTGTAACAGAGCTTATTTCCAAGTATGTCTCCTGCCATGTAATTGCCAAAGATATCAATTGTCTTAATATAATATTCTTCCTAAAGGATAAAGATCCGGAGGAATATAAAAGCATCATCGAAAATGCTTTGAATCACGTATCCGTAATGCTTTATAACTACTATAACGTAAATATTACCGTGGCAATCGGTTCGATCGTCGCTTCACCGCTTCAGATATCTTCTTCATATCAGGACGCAAAACAGATATCTTCCCAGCTGGATAAGGAACATAAGATACTCTTCTTTGATGAAATGCCGGATAACAAGACATTTACAAATGTATTTAATCTGTCCCTCTTTAAAGAAGACATCCGAAAAGCCTATATAGAATACGACCGAGATGCACTTGAAGATATTTTCAACTCCATCATTGAGCTTTTTGAAGGTCAGACACCTCATTATATTCAGGCTCTTGATGCAGCAAGCAGTATCTTATATATGTCTCTTTCACTTTTAAATAATGGTGAGCAGATCGTAACATCCATTTTCTCAGACAATTCAAACGGCTACCGTTCTCTATATGAGCTGACTACCGTTGAACAGATTATGCAATGGCTGAGAGTTCTGCGGGACGGACTCTGTCAGACTCTTGAGTCTCAGAACAAGAGCCATAAAAATCAGATTGTGGAAAATGTAAAGAAATACATAAAGGATCATGTACACGAGAAGCTGTCTCTCAATATTGTCGCGGAAATATTCAATATCAGCCCAAACTATCTGAGCGTACTCTTCTCAAAATATAACGATGTGGGATTCACTGATTATATAAATCAATGTAAGATTGAAGTCGCCGAAAGGATGCTTACCGAAGGCGATTATAAAATATATGAAATATCCGATAAACTCGGATTTGAAAGTGCATTTTATTTCAGCCGCGTATTTAAGAAGATTACGGGAATATCTCCGAAGAATTATATTACCGGAAATTCAATCGTTAAATAAACTCCGTTGAAAGGTTGTATATGTTTACCGAATTAGCAAAGAATTATAATAATGAATTTATACCATTTCATCCTTATCCTGCAATAGCTGAAAGGGCTTACTGGACAGCTTTGGATGAAGAATGGAAAAGAGAGACCATAAAGCTCGCAGAGACCTTTCTCGATTATAAATATCCTTCTTTATCCGCAACCGATTACATGGACTTTATCAGAACCGGAAACCGGACAAGATATGAAGAGTCATATTTCGGAAAAAGATATGCCCTAAATGCACTCGTTCTGGCGGAATGCGTTGAAGACAGCGGACGATTTACCGATCAGATAATCAACGGTATTTTTTCGATATGCGAAGAAAGCGGCTGGCAGCTTCCGCCCCATAATACATATATAAGAGATACTCCTCAGCTTCCACTGCCGGATATAACTCATCCGGTACTGGATCTTTTTGCGTGCGAAACAGGCGCAGTTCTTGCGACCGCATCCTATCTTCTATCGGATAAACTGAACCTTATCAGTCCATTTATCACAGAACGTATACATTACGAATTACAGAACAGGGTTTTCACACCATATTTAAATGAACATTTCTGGTGGATGGGAAACGGAAAAGAGCCTATGAACAACTGGACTATCTGGTGCACACAGAACGTCCTCATAGCTACATTTTTAAACAGTACGGACAGCGAGTTCCTGAGAAATGTATTTATGAAGGCCTGCCGCAGTGCAGATTACTTTATGGATGAGTACGGGGAAGACGGATGCTGTGATGAAGGTGCACAGTACTACCGTCACGCAGGGCTTTGTCTTTTCGGTACTATTGAAGTACTTAATTCAGTGACTAATGGCCACTTTAGCTCTTTATATAAAGAAAAGATCATAAGAAATATAGCTTCTTATATTATGAATGTTCATGTTGAAGGGGAATACTATGTGAATTTTGCAGACTGTTCTCCTATTGCAGGACGTTCAGGAGTCAGGGAATACCTGTTCGCCAAAAAAACCGAAAATTCGGATATGATGCATTATGCAGCTGAAGATTTTAAGGCAGGAGTAAAGCAGACATTACTGCTACAGAACGAGAGTAATCTCTACTATAGGCTTCAGAATGCATATGCAATTAATGAGATTAAAGAAATCAGCAAAGAAGAACAGTCTGCCAGTACAGATCGTGATATATACTACCCAAGTGTAGGTGTATTTATAACATGTGACAACACCCTGTATCTTGCAGCAAAGGCCGGTGATAACGACGATAGTCATAATCATAATGACACCGGTAGTATTACAGTATATAAATCCGGACAGCCTCTGCTGATCGATGTCGGTGTTGAAAATTATACCAAAAAAACTTTTTCTCCCGATCGTTATGATATATGGACTATGCAGTCAGCCTATCATAACCTGCCAACCATTAACGGTATAATGCAGAAAGACGGAAGCGATTTCCGTGCAGAATATGTAAATTATACATTTTCCAAAGACGAAAGCTCGATCAGCATGGAGCTTGCTCACGCCTACCCTTCAGATGCGGGTATCAATTCCTTTATAAGATGTGCCCGCCTCATAAAAGGAAAAGAAATAGTAATAACCGACACTTACAGCTTTTCAGAACCCGACAGATCAGATGCCGTTCTCAGCCTTATGACATATGAACCTGTCACAGCCTCTGAACAGGATAACATTTTAAATCTGAATATCGGAACTCTGGGAATTCTTACAATCGAAGGCGGAAAGCTCCTTGAAATCGAAAATATACCTATCACAGATTCACGTTTAAGAACCTGCTGGAAACATGATATATACAGAACCCGTATCTCAGTAACAGATACGAGTTCCGTAATACATATTAATTAATAAAGCTTTACTGATCATTGGTTTTTACATCAGTATCTGCTTCTACTTCATCGGCAAACTTGCTTTCATCGAGGTTGTTCGGATCCTGTCCGATATAAGCAAGAATACCGCCATCTATGTAGATAACCTGACCGTTAATGAAGTCGGATGCCTGAGATGCAAGAAATACAGCAAGTCCTTCGAGATCTTCTGTACGTCCCCATCTCTGCGCAGGTGTCTTTGAACGGATGAAACGGTCGAACGGATGCATAGATCCGTCGCTCTGCTTTTCTCTGAGCGGAGCTGTCTGCGGTGTTGCAATATAGCCAGGTCCGATAGCATTACACTGGATATTATACTGACCGTATTCGGAACAGATATTTCTTGTAAGCATCTTGAGACCACCCTTAGCTGCAGCATATGCAGATACTGTCTCTCGTCCAAGCTCACTCATCATTGAACATGCATTTATGATCTTTCCGCCACCTCTTTCGATCATGCTCGGAATAACAGCCTTCGAGCAGATAAAAGGTCCTGTAAGATCTATATCTATAACCAGATTCCAGTCTTCGACAGACATTTCATGCATAGGTATTCTTCTGATGATACCTGCATTATTTACCAGTATATCTATAGGTCCGACCTTCTCTGTTACATCGGCAACAAATTTCTTTACCTGGTCTTCCTTTGTTACGTCACATACAGCACCGTAAGCTTCTATACCGGCTTCCTTATAGTTTTCAAGACCTCTGTCTACCAATTCCTGATTAATATCATTAAATACAACCTTTGCCCCAACTTCGGCAAAAGCCTTTGCATATGCAAATCCGAGTCCGTAGGATGCACCTGTTACCCAGGCAACCTTTCCCGTAAGTGCAAACTTCTGAAGAAAATCGTACATGATCACTCCTCCTATTTCCTTTATCTATAGAGTCTGCCTCATATTCTGCTGCAGCAGACCCTGACTATATTTATCATTTATAAAAGGTCCTGATTTCTAACATCATCCATGTCATCGAAATCCTGGTTCTCGCCTACCATACCCCAGATGAAGGTATAGTTCTGTGATCCGCATCCGGAATGGATTGACCAGCTTGGTGATATAACAGCCTGCTCGTTTCTCATTACGATATGTCTTGTCTCCTGTGGCTCGCCCATAAAGTGCATTACAAAAGCATCCTCTGGGATTTCAAAGTACAGATATACTTCCATTCTTCTGTCATGTGTATGACATGGCATGGTATTCCATACGCTTCCCGGCTCCAGATGTGTCATACCCATTTCAAGCTGGCAGCTCTCAACCTGTCCCGGAAGAATATATTTACAGATAGTTCTGTGATTTGATTGTTCAAGCGATCCGAGTTCTTTCTTGTTCTCATCTTTGATGATAACAACATCTTCTTCAGGTTCTCCGTTAACCTTGATAAGCTTTGTAGGATATTCAGCATGTGCCGGTGCACTGTTGATATAAAACTTCGGAGGATTTGCCGGATCAACAGCTTCGAAGGAAATGTCCTTCTTACCCATTCCGATATACATTCCGTTTCTGTGTGCTACTTCATATTTCTTGCCGTCTACATAGATAATTCCGTCTCCGCCGATATTGATAACACCCATTTCTCTTCTCTGAAGGAAATACTCGGCTCTGAGTTCATCTCCTGCCTCAAGCTTAAGCACCTTATTAACCGGTGTAGCTGCGCCTGTGATGATCCTGTCTATATGGCTGTACACCAGACGGATTTCATCTTCGAAGAATACCTTCTCGATGAGGAATTCCTCTCTGAGTCTCTCTGTAGTATAATTCTTTACATCTCTTGGAGATGCAGCGGTTCTAAGTTCCATATTAGTCCACCTCTCTTTTTATAATATCCGACACACTACGGACTTCTGATGACGCCATTCTAACATGAGTCACCGATAGGGGTATATGCACTATTTCCTTATGTTTATTCATTATTTATCTAAACATATGATTTACTTTTAATAAACGACCAAAATAAGAAATACCGGAATTTGACATATCAAAAAAAGGATGCGGACAAACTGTCCACATCCTTAAAATCCCTGATAAACGGGCATCGACTATTTATTTCTCCAATATATTTTCATTCTATTTATCATCAGGCTGCTTTTTCATCACTTTTTCAGCTAATTTATTTATTATAAATACAAACAGCCCAAGTACCGCCATCACTCCTCCGACCAGGAAAAGCTTCGAGCCGATTCCGCTGTTGATCGCATATTCAATCTGAAGATCGAGTGGTGGATCCTGATAAGGAATTCCTGCCTTGAACATACCATAATATAAACTAATCATCAGAATTATAATTCCTGCCAACATAACTGAACTTGACATTTTTTTAGCTGCTTTAATCATATTATCTCCAACCTTTCATAATTACTTTTAAATTGTTTGATTTTCTTTCTTGCATAATTTCATTTCCTCATATACTTAAAATTCAGCAAGTATATTTTCTTATTATCCTTTTGATATTATCATATTATCATAATGATAATAAGATGTCAATTAAAAAATGTAATTATACAAGACGATTGTTATTTTCCGGAATTTTCCGAGATTTTCAGGAATTTGTATATTTTCCTGAATATATAAATACTTTAGAATTCCAGCGCATATACATAATCATCCATATAAAAGCCGTTTCCTATATCATTCTTCTCAGCCCATGCTATCTCAAAACCCAGCTTCTCATATATGAACCTGGTATCGTTATGCTTATTTACATTCAGCTCTATCCTGCTGAGACCAAGCTCAGATGCCTGAGTCTTTAAAAAGTCCAGAATGCCCTTAGCATAACCTTTACCTCTCTCATCCTTATAAAGATATAGCTTGCTTAGATAAAGTGCCTTATCTCTCGGATAGAATGCAACAAAGCCGATATTTCTATCATCCTCTCTGATAAAGTAATATCTATAACCCTTCTCGAGCTGCTCCTTCAGTGCATCAACCGACTGGAACATTTTGATCATATAATCATTCTGCTCAGGTCCGATTATCGGATCGTAATAATCCTTAATGATAGTCGTGGCCATTTCAGACATTTCAACTACTTCCGCCTCGTCATCCCACAGTAACATTTCAAAATACATAATTCATATCTCCCATTAAAATATAAAGTCCAGACAATTATATCATACTATCTGCCAAAACTAATGAATCATATTCAATATCTTATTATCTTATGTAAACTAATAAAGATAATAAATTTTTTCTTGCCACAACATAAAAACGGATGTGAAACATAGTTCCACATCCGTCATACATGAACTTAGTATTAAAACATATACATTTCCCATTCGTTCGGGTCAATCTCAGCATCACGAAGAGCATTGTCACGAGTTTCCTTATCCATCCACTCAAGCTCTTTGATATCAAGATTTGCATCAAGAAGCCTCTGAACGAATTCCTGTTTTTCATTGAATCCCTCAGACTTCTCGTTGCCCATCTCGCTGAGCATCTGAAGATAATAAGAATCTCTTGCCGCCTTTTCGGACGCACTCATTTTTCCGTCACCATTTATATCAAACGGTGCTTTTCCATCAAAAAGTCCCATACTTCGTCCCCTTCCTTATATTCCTTATTTCACTCACCGATCTTACTTGAAGTACTCTACTCCGGACTCCATGATTCTCTGATCCTTCTCACCGAAGATGTTGATGTAATCATCTGTATCACGTCTCTCTGAGTGACCCATCTTTCCGAGTACACGTCCATCAGGACTTGTAATACCTTCAATAGCAAGATATGAACCGTTGATATTGTAATCCTCATCCATTGTAGGATTTCCGTCTACGTCAACATACTGAGTAGCAACCTGTCCGTTCTCAAAGAGCTTCTTCAGCCACTCTTCTGAAGCAACAAATCTTCCTTCACCATGTGACATAGGAATTGTATAAACTCCGCCGAGTTCAGCCTGGCTGAGCCATGGGGACTTGTTGGATACAACCTTTGTATATGCCATTCTGGACTGATGACGTCCGATTGAGTTACGTGCAAGTGTCGGGCTGTCGCTCTGCTGCTCTACGATTTCACCGTGAGGCACAAGACCAAGCTTGATAAGTGCCTGGAAACCGTTACATATACCGAGTACAAGACCGTCTCTCTCGTTGAGAAGCTTCATCATCTCATCCTTAATCTTCTCATTACGGAAAGTTGTTGCGATGAACTTACCTGATCCGTCCGGCTCATCACCACCTGAGAATCCACCAGGGAACATAACGATCTGTGCCTGAGCGATACTCTTTGTGAATGCCTCAACAGACTCTCTGATTCCTTCAGCATCCATGTTGTTAAGTACAACTACATCAGCTACAGCTCCGGCTCTCTCGAAAGCTCTTGCTGTATCATACTCGCAGTTTGTACCTGGGAATACAGGAATAAATACACGTGGCTTAGCAACCTTATTCTTGCATACATAGATTGAACCAGCCTTATAGATCGGTGTATCAACTGTCTTCTTCTCGATTCCGCTGTCTGTAGGGAATACTTTCTTAAGACGTCCTGTCCATGCCTCGATAGCATCATCAACGGAAATCTTATGGCTTCCGTATGTGAAGTAACCTGTATCTGTTACCTTACCGATAACCTTTGCTGAAATTCCGAGCTCTACTATATCCTTAAGGGCTTCAGGTCTGATAGTAAATACGATTGAACCGTAATCCTTACGAGCAAGCTCATCCTTTGTGATAACAGCCTTATCGATCTCAGCACCGAGCTTGTTACCGAATGCCATCTTACTTACTGCTTCGATAACACCACCGAATCCAACTGCATAAGCAGCTTCAATCTTATTAGCTTCTACGGCACGTCTGAATGCTGCATACTTCTCCATAACATCATTATAGTCAGGAACAAGATACTCATCCTTATTGATATCCATCTTGAGGATAAGATTACCCGGATTCTTAAGCTCTGTTGTAATAACGTAAGGTGTCTTATTTACATCAACTGCAAATGAACAAAGTGTAGGAGGAACATCTATATCATTAAATGTACCTGACATACTGTCCTTACCTCCGATTGAAGGAAGTCCAAGTCCGATCTGAGCTGAGTATGATCCGAGCAGAGCTGAAAGCGGCTTACCCCAACGAGTAGCGTCCTCTGTCATTCTCTCAAAATATTCCTGGAATGTAAGTCTGATCTTTGAAGCATCACCACCTGATGCAGCAATCTTTGCAACAGACTCAATTACAGCATAAATAGCTCCGTGATATGGGCTCCAGCTCAGAAGATAAGGATCGATACCATAGCTCATCTGAGTAACTGTATCTGTCTTTCCCTTAAGAACAGGGATCTTTGCTGTCATTGTCTGGCTTGGTGAAAGCTGATACTTTCCACCATAAGGCATAGTAACCGTCTCTGCACCGATAGTGGAATCGAACATTTCTACAAGACCTCTTTCAGATGCTACATTAAGATCTGAAAGTACATCTATCCACTTCTTCTTAACATCCTTCTCGCCTGCATCGATTCCTTCAAAAGGATCAACATTTTCATCAGGCATCTCGCATACTACATCAGTTTCCTGATGAGCACCGTTTGTATCGAGGAAGGCACGGCTTATATTTACGATTTCCTTACCTCTCCACTCAAGAACAAGTCGAGGCTCCTCTGTAACTATTGCAACCTTAACAGCTTCAAGGTTTTCCTCTCTTGCAAAATCTATCATCTTATCAGCATCTGAAGCATCTACTACAAGTGCCATTCTTTCCTGTGACTCGGAAATAGCAAGCTCTGTACCGTCCAGACCTGCATATTTCTTAGGTACAAGATCAAGATTTACACGAAGTCCTGCAGCAAGCTCACCGATAGCAACGGATACACCGCCTGCTCCGAAGTCGTTACATTTCTTGATAAGTGTTGTAACCTCAGGGCGTCTGAAGAGTCTCTGAAGCTTTCTCTCTGTAGGAGGATTACCCTTCTGAACCTCAGCACCGCAGGTTGTAAGGCTTTCTACATTATGAGCCTTTGATGAACCAGTAGCACCACCGATACCGTCTCTACCTGTACGTCCGCCGAGGAGGATGATAACATCTCCCGGATCGGATGAAAATCTCTTAACATTATCCTTTGGAGCAGCACCGATAACAGCTCCGATCTCCATACGCTTAGCAACATAGTTTGGATGATAAACTTCCTGAACTATACCTGTTGCAAGACCGATCTGGTTTCCGTATGATGAATATCCTGCAGCTGCTGTTGTAACAAGCTTTCTCTGAGGAAGCTTACCCGGCATAGTCTCCTTAAGTGACTTTGTAGGATCTGCTGCTCCTGTTACACGCATAGCCTGATATACATATGTACGTCCTGAAAGCGGATCTCTGATAGCACCACCAAGACATGTAGCAGCGCCACCGAAAGGTTCGATCTCTGTAGGATGGTTATGTGTCTCATTCTTAAAACTTACAAGCCAATCCTCTGTCTTTCCGTCTATTTCAACCGGAACAACTATAGTACAAGCGTTGATCTCATCTGATACATCCATATCATCGAGCTTTCCGTCTGCACGGAGCTTCTTCATACCCATAAGAGCAATGTCCATAAGACATGTGAACTTATCGTCTCTTCCCTTGTTGATAACAGCGGCATCAGCCTTATACTGTTCAAAAGAAGCCTCGATAGGAGCTCTGAACTTACCATCATTGAAGCTTACAGATTTAAGCTCTGTAGCAAATGTAGTATGACGGCAGTGATCTGACCAGTATGTATCAAGTACTCTGATCTCTGTCATGGAAGGATCACGCTTTTCTTCTTCTGTAAAATATTTCTTGATCCACTGAAAATCCTTGTAGGTCATAGCAAGTCCGAGTGAATCATAAAGTGCCTTAAAATCGGCATCTGCCATACTTCTGAAACCGTCGAATATCATAACATCATCCGGCTCAGGGAATGTCTGAACAAGTGTCTCAGGCTTACTCTGATCTGTAATTCTCGAATCTACCGGGTTAACTACATACTCCTCGATAGTCTTCTTATCTTCATCAGTTAATGTACCTGTAATAGCATATGTAATTCCTGACTTGATGATCGGCTCTGAATTCTCATCAAGAAGCTTAACACACTGCTCCGCAGAATCAGCTCTCTGATCGAACTGTCCCGGAAGAGCTTCCATTGAAAAGACAAATTCATCATCCGTATGAGGAAAATCCTCTCTGTAAACAATATCTACCGGCGGCTCTGAGAAAACTGTTACGATTGCCTTCTCAAATACCTCATCACTGAGATTCTCCACGTCATAACGAACAAGTTCTCTTACCTTAACATCCTTAAGATTCAGGTAACTTCTGAACTCCTTCGTCAGCTCGTCGGCTCTGACCGCATAGTCAGGGCGCTTCTCAACATAGATTCTTCTTACATTGCTCATGCCTTGTTCCTCCATATAATAATCAATACTAATCATCACCATCATGTCTGTTCGGGACTCGGCTCGCACCTCAAACCGTGATGTAACGGTTCTAAGCCCCCATAACACTGGCGTATTCTGTGGGCAAAGAACCGACATCACTACATGGCCCCTCACAGACAGATGGTGCTGATAATATGAATCTCACTACTATTCTATACCGACCATCTCTCTCGCAGCTGAAATTACACTGTCTGTTATATTCTCGCCTCCAAGGAGTCGAGCAATTTCAGTTACCCTTTCATCCATTGTAAGTGAACGGATGTTGGTGTAGGTACGGCCGGTATCGACGGTCTTCTCGATAACAAAGGCGGTATCTGCCTCTGCCGCTATCTGCGGGAGATGCGTTATCGCGATTATCTGATGCGAGCCAGACAGCTTCTTCATCATTTTTCCGACCTTCTGTGCGGTAACACCGCTTATACCGGAATCGATCTCATCGAAAATGAGTGTCGGTGTTCCGCCTTTCTCTGATATAGCAGACTTGATTGAAAGAAGTACTCTCGAAAGCTCACCGCCGGATGCTATCTCATTTAGAGGTCCCGGATCTTCTCCTATATTTGTCGAAATATAGAAAACCGCTTTATCCTTTCCACCGGCAGTACATTTTTCAAGTTCTTCGAAATGCATTGAGAAGTCAACTCTGTTAAAATTGAGTTCCATCATAGACTTCGATATTGCTTTGCAGAGCTTATCAGCTGCACTGTGACGTGCCTTGGTAAGCTTCGCTGCTGCAGAAAGCATCTTATCATTCAGCTCACTTTCCTTTCCGGAAAGCTTTAAAATTGTCTCATCATAGCTGAGAAGCTCTTCCTGCTCTTCTTTAAGCTCTTTAAGAGTATTCTTTATATCATCAATCGTTCTTCCGTATTTAACCTTAAGTGAATTGATAAGGTTAAGTCTTGCTTCGATCTCAGTCAGCTCTTCTTCACTGAATTCGCTTTCACTCATATAATCCTTCAACTGTTTGTTGAAATCACTTAGAAGTGAATCGATTTCGGAAAGCATATCGGAAAGCTGAGCCGAATCTTCATCAAGCTTCGGAAGCGACTGTATATCACGTACCGCACGGGAAAGCTGATTTCCTGCAGAACGACCGTCATCGTATCCTGTAATACTGTACACCTCTTGGGTCACTTCTGCAATCTCTCTTGCATTACTTCCCTTTTTAAATTGAATTTCCAGGTCATCATCTTCGCCCTGCTTCAGATTTGCCTGCTCTATCTCATTTATCTCGTAGCTGATAAAATCAAGTTTCTTTGCACGTTCAGCTTCATCAGCCTGCATGCTTTCAAGTTTCTCAACTACATCCTTATGTTCATTATAAAGTTTCCTTACTTCTTCTTTAATCGAAGCAAGCTTTTCATCTGATGAATCCAGAAGCTCCATATGCATTTCCGGTTTCAAGAGAGTTCTCTGCTCATGCTGTGCATGAAGATTTATCAGCAGTCCTGCCGCCTCTTTCAGTACCGACGCAGTAACTGTCATATTATTTATTCTGTTGATCGTTCGATTGCCTGCGAGCCTCCTGGAGATAAGAACCTCGCCATCACCGGCCTCGATTTCAAGCTTTCTAAGCTTTTCGACCATTATTTCATCAACATTGAAAAGCAGTTCGACCATACCGTCCTTCGTTTCGTCACGAAGCAGGCTTTTATCGAATCTGCCGCCGAGCCCGATTCCTATCGAACCGATAATTATGGACTTACCGGCTCCGGTTTCTCCCGTAAGGATATTAAGCCCTTCGGAAAAATCTATATCGAGTTCATCTATCAATGCTATATTTGAAATGTGTAAATTAACAAGCATAGTTAATGATTAATTCCCCCTGATCTCAGCTGAAACAGACGAAGCCGCCCTGCTGTCTCTGACAGCAACAAAAACGGTATCGTCACCCGCTATACATCCGACTACTCCTTCTATCGTGAGATTATCCACAGCCGCTCCGACCGCCATAGCCATACCCGATACAGTCTTGATAACCACAAGATTACCTGCCGTTTCAACCGAGAGGACTCCGCTTTCAAGTACATTCTTATATGACTGAATATTTGTGCTGGGAGAAACAGAATGCGCTGCCTTACCTGCAACATAGAATCTGCCGATTCCCGCACTGATCTTTCGAAGTCCCAGCTGTCTTATATCTCTTGAAACAGTCGCCTGTGTCGTCTCATATCCCTCCTGCTTAAGGGCATTCATGAGTTCTTCCTGAGTTTCAATTTCCTTTGAATTAATTATCTCAAGTATTTTCTTCTGTCTGTCATTTCTATTCATTTACAATCCTCCGACGATGCCCGGCTCAACCGCCAAGCTTACGCCTAAGTATCTCATAAACACTAGCATTATCAAGTCTTGCGATCTTAAGACTCTTATCCGAAACCTTGACTCTTGCTATATCTCCGATATTCATCGTAACATTCATATATCCGTCGAAGGAAATAAGTGCTCTGTTCTGTCCGTTATGTCGCTTATCGACAAGTTCAAGAGAAATCTCATCATCATCGCCGAAGATAACACTTCTCATAGAAAGTGAATATGGTGATATCGGCGTCATAACAAGCAGACTTGCTCCCGGATTAACTATCGGACCGCCTGCAGAAAGATTATAACCCGTTGAACCGGTCGGTGTAGCTATTATAACACCATCCGCCTCACATTCATCGAAAAATTCACCATTAAGATATATTTTAAATCCTATCAGCTTAAGCATGGATTCACGTCCAAGTACGGCATCATTCAGCGCATGAATATCATCTGCAATCACCTTACCATCTCTCAGAATAGTACCCTTAAGCTTTCTTCTCTCTTCGATCCTGTAATCGCCTTCGATCATCCTGTCAACCATGGTCTTTACATCGGCTACATTTACCTCAGTAAGAAATCCTACTGTTCCGAGATTAACACCGATCATCGGAATATCATGATTCTCTATTATATGGGACACCCTCAGCATTGTCCCGTCTCCGCCCATTACAATGACCATATCTGCGGATTCGAAGTCATCATCCGTTATTCCTGCTTCTTCATTATAATCTCTGACACTGAAAATACTGACCGACTTTCCTTTTGATCTTATATAATCGGCAAGCATTTCGGACTGCTTCAGATCCGTATCTTTTAATTCATTTGCAATTATGATGAACTTTTCGCATTTTTTCATAGCTCTCACCCTTTATAAAACAGGTGTATGGGTTATCTTATTTCTCTATTTATCCAGTGTCTCATGACTCTTTTCGACAAGCTGATGAATATCATAATCAATCTTATCATCATCTGTCTTCGAAATATACATAAGATATTCGATATTTCCTTCCGGTCCCTTGACCGGTGAAAAATCAAGTCCGCAGACATTGAAGCCTTCTGCTTCCGCATATCCCGTGCATGCCTTGATAACTTCCTCATGCACCGATCTGTCTCTGACTACTCCCTTTTTACCGACCTTCTCACGACCTGCCTCGAACTGAGGCTTTATAAGGCATACGCCTCTTCCGTCATCGGTAAGGAGCTCCTTCATTACTGGAAGCACCTTTGAAAGTGATATAAAGGATACATCGACAGACGCAAACTGCGGTCTTCTGTCCAGATCCTCCGGCTTAACGTAACGGATATTCGTCTTTTCCATACAGACAACTCGTTCATCCTCCCTCAGCTTCCAGGCAAGCTGTCCGTATCCTACATCTATTGCATAGACAAGTGAAGCGCCGTTCTGCAGCATACAGTCCGTAAATCCACCTGTCGAAGCACCTATATCCATGCATACAAGATTTTCGAGGCGTATCCCGAAAACCTCCATTGCCTTTTCGAGCTTAAGGCCGCCACGGCTCACATAAGGCAGAGTCTTACCTCTGACTTCTATTTCCGCCGTCTCCGGAAATGTACTGCCGGCCTTATCTTCCTTTTCTCCGTCAACATATACGATTCCCGCCATTATACTGGCCTTTGCCTTCTCTCTCGACTCGGCAAGACCTTTCTCCACCAGCAGGACATCCAGTCTCTTCTTGCTCATTATATCCCCATTTCCTTAGAGATTCTATTATAGACCGAATTTTCATCCAGTCCCTGTGTTTCCTTAAGTCTTGTAACACTTCCGTGCTGAAGTCTCTCATCCTTTACACAGAAATGTATGAATCTGCATCTTGCGCCTGATTCTGTGATTATATAAGAAATCTCTTCACCGACACTTCCTGCTCTCACCGTATCCTCAAGAAGTACAACTATATCATAATTTTCGGCTGTTTCCCTGATCCTCTCACTATCAAGAGGCTTAATAAATCTCAGATTTATTACAGCCGGTGTCATACCTGTCTTATCCTTTATCCTGTCGCGTACATTTACGGCAGTTTCGACCATGTCCCCTACACCTATAAGTGCGATACTAGGTCCCTTGTAGCTTCCGACAGTCGATGCAAAGTTCATAACTTCAGCACGTCCGTCTATAAATCTTGTTGCCTTTTCATCATTATCCGAGAAGCAGCGTCCCTTACTGTATTTAATGGCAACAGGACCATCAAGAGTCATTGCATAATCAAGTGCTGCTTCAAGTTCACGTCTTCCCTTCGGAGCTATTACAGTAAGTCCCGGCATGCTCCTAAGATACGATGTATCATAAATACCCTGATGAGTCTCGCCGTCATCCGGTACTATACCTGATCTGTCAATTGCAAAAATAACATGAAGCTTTTGAAGACATACATCATGAATCATCTGATCGTATGCTCTCTGAAGGAATGATGAATATATTGCAACAACGGGAATAAAACCGCCCTTCGCAAGGCCTGCCGCAAAGGTTACAGCATGCTGCTCAGCTATTCCTACATCAAATGTCCTGTCCGGGAATCTCTTACTGAATTTCCTGATTCCCGTTCCGCTTCCCATAGCAGCAGTTATAGCTACAAGCTTATCGTTCTTCTCACCGATCTCTATAAGTTTTCTTGCGAAAACATCTGTATTTGTCACGACCTTCTCCATAGATAAAGGCTTTCCCGTATCAATATCAAAAGGACCAACTCCATGGAAATATTCAGGATGTCTCTCCGCAACCGAATAGCCGCGTCCCTTTACAGTCTTAACATGCACAATAACAGGCTTATTAAGCTTGAAGGCATCCTTGAAGATCTTAACCATCTCCTGTATGTTGTGACCATCTATAGGCCCTATATAAGTAATTCCCATTTCCTCGAACATCGAGCCCGGAATAAGAAGATTCTTGATAGAATCCTTCGAACGCTTGATTCCCTTAGCCATTTTAAGACCGACATCAGGAATGTTGAGGAGCGCATTTTCAACATTGGACTTAAGTTCATTATATGTTTTTCCGACACGAAGCTTGTTAAGGCTGGTTGAGAGTCCTCCAACATTCTTGGAAATAGACATCTCATTATCGTTCAGAACGACCAGGCAATTCGATTTAAGCTCTGACATCTGATCAAGTGCCTCATATACCATTCCGCCTGTCATAGATCCGTCGCCTATAACGGCGCATATCTTCTCATCGGTACCTCTCAGCTCTCTCGCAGCAACAAGTCCCATTGCAGCAGAAAGAGACGTGGAGCTGTGTCCTGTATTGAAAGCATCCGCGTCAGACTCTGAGGATTTAGGGAAACCGCTGATTCCACCGAACTGTCTCAGCTTATAGAAATCATCCTTTCTTCCCGTAAGTATCTTATGGGTATAGGACTGATGTCCTACATCGAATATCAGCTTATCTTCAGGAAAATCCATGCATAGATGAAGTGCCATAGTAAGCTCGACTGCTCCGAGATTCGAAGCAAGATGGCCTCCCGTACGGCTCACATTTCCCACGATAAAGGAACGGATCTCTCCTGCGAGTGAATCCAGACTGTCCACATCTATGTTCTTTATATCATTTACTTTATTAATTTTATCAAGCAGATCCATAATAAACATCAGCTGTTTCTTCCCGCAAGCTCCTTTGCAAGCTCCTTCAGGAGAACAGCCTCCTCTCTATCAGTCTTCAGTGTTCTGTCAAGAATACTGATTACTTCCTCTGTTTTTTCTATTACAAACTTACGTGCTTCTTCCATACCATATTCGGCAACATAAGTATTTTTATCATTTTTTTCGTCCTGGCCTACTTCCTTACCCAGAGTTTCCGCATCAGATACTATATCCAGAATATCATCCTGAACCTGGAATGCAAGTCCGAGGTTTTTTCCGGCGGTTTCGAGCAGCTCGATTGTTTTATCATCAGCTCCCGCAAGATAAGCCCCTGCCATAAAGGATGCCTCTATAAGAGCCGCAGTCTTACATTCATATATAAAATCTCTCTCATCGCTTTTGAGCTTTTTACCCGACATCACAACATCGGCACTCTGGCCACCGAGCATGCCGGTAATTCCGGTCTTACGCATAAGAACCATAAGCGCTCTTTCAAGCCTTACATCACCCGGTTTATCAAGCATTGATAGAACTGCTGTCTCATAAGCGAGATTAAGAAGTGCATCTCCCGCAAGGATGGCTACATCTTCTCCGAACTCTACATGAACTGTAGGTTTTCCTCTTCTGAGGCTGTCGTTATCCAGTGCCGGCAGATCATCATGTATAAGCGAGCTTGTGTGGATCATCTCCATAGCCGCCATAAAACGGTTAAGGATCTTTTCCTCTTCCGGATTATCGGATAGAGCCTTATATGTAAGATACATTATCATTGGACGGATTCTTTTTCCACCCGATGACATAGCATAATACATAGCGTCCTCAACATACTTTGAAGGCATTACAGCGCCCGACGGCATAAAGCTCATAACAGTTTTATTTATCTTTTCAACCAGTTCAGTCTTCATCCGATTCACCGATTATCTTAATCTGAGTTTCAATACCCTCAAGACTCTTTCTGCATTTTTCCGAGAGAAGAACACCCTCCTCATAGAGAGCCAGAGAATCCTTAAGTGATGTACCCTCTTTACCAAGAAGTCCGTTAATCTCCTCGATTCTTTTCATAGCATCTTCTATTGAGAATTCTTCCTCTTTTTTCTTTTCTTTAGCCATTGCATTTATCTCTTAAACATTCGTTCCAATAACCTTGGTATCTATAGTTCCGTCATGCACTCTTACATTCAGGATATCGCCCTCCGAAACTGACTTTACGGATGTTACAGGCTTCTCATCCTTACCGGAAATGTATCCGAAGCCGTTTACAAGTTTAGCCGTCGGAGAGAGTCCGTGAAGTCTTGTTATATCTACTTCAAGTCTCTGCTTTACACGGCTCAGCTTATCCTCCATAAGTCTCTGAAGCTTATCTACGCTCTGTGCAAGAAGGAGCTGTCTATCTCTCAGAACTGCCTCAGGGCTTAATCTTTCTAGTGCATTCCTCAGCTTCTCAAGCGAGAACTTAGCTTCTCTCACTCTCGAATCCATCGCTCTATCCATAGATGTGCGGAAGTTTCTGACCTTATTCAGAGTTTCGACAACATTGTCTATCGCAAGCTCTGCAGCCGCTGATGGTGTCGGTGCTCTGAGATCCGCTACATAATCCGCAATCGTGTTATCTATCTCATGTCCTGTTCCGGAAATAATCGGAGTCTTTGCAGCGTAGATCGCTCTTGCCACAATTTCCTCATTGAAAGCCCAGAGATCTTCTATACTTCCGCCGCCTCGTCCGATAATAATGGTATCAAGTCCCATTTTATCCAGAGTCTCGATACCTTTTACGATAGTTGCAGCAGCGCCCTCGCCCTGCACCTTTGCAGGATAGAGATAAAGCTGTACATAGGGGTTCCTGCGCTTAGATACATTTATTATATCCTGAATTGCCGCACCGGTTGAGGCCGTAACTATACCGACCTTCTTCGGATGCTCGGGAATAGGCTTCTTTACTTCAAAATCAAAAAGCCCTTCCTCATACAGCTTAAGCTTAAGCTTCTCAAATTCCTCAAACAGCTTTCCCTTTTCATCAGCTGCGAGAGAAATGGTATTGGCATAGAGCTGATATCTTCCGTCCCTCTCATACACCTCAACGGAACCGCTGATCCTGATCAACTGTCCCGTCTCCATTTTGAATCTGAGTCCGCGTTCGCGTTTCCCCTTAAACATAACACAGGGCACAGAACTCTCCTCGTCTTTTATGGTAAAGTAAATGTGCCCCATACTATGGTATTTACAGTCTGATATCTCTCCGATAACTGTTACATTTCGGAGGATATAATCGCTGCTTATCAAATTCTTTATGTAATTGTTCAGTCTGCTGACAGTATATTCCTTCATATCAGGTCAACCCTCGTAGTGAAATGAATCTATGATCATTTCTGATTCTCGATTATACCCGCAAGTACACCATTAACAAAGCAGGATGCCTTTTCTCCCGAATAGGTCTTTGCAAGCTCAACTGCTTCGTTGATTGCTACCGCATTCGGAATCTCTTCATCATGAAGGATTTCAAATGTAGCAAGTCTCAGAATTGCCAGCTCTTCCTTGCCGAGTCTCTCCAGCTCCCAGTTACGTGAGCTGCTGCGCAGCACTTCATCAAGCTCATTCAGGTGAAATAAAATACCTTTCACCTTCTGAGTGATATATGCTTCATCCTTCTCGGTAAGCTTGATCTTATCCTCATCCTCAAGCGGTTCTGCTATAAGAAGCTTCAGAGCATCAAGATTATCTTCTGTCTGCTCATCCATCTTTTCAGCACCGTAAAAAGGAATCTGAAAGATAATTTTAAAAATATACTCTCTAAGCTCGTGTCTTGTCATTTTTTATTCTCCGAATTCTATACCGGATACCTTAACATTAACACTTAAGCACTCAAGGCCTGTCATAGTAAGGAGTGCAGTCTTAACCTTCTCCTGTACATTTTCGGAAACCTCAAGAATGTTATATCCGAATTTAATCTGAATGGATGTGGTCACTCTGATCTTCTTACTGCCGTCCTCCGCATCCTCGAAGGAAACAACAACGCCCTTGGACAGATTCTTCTTTCCAAGCTTTGCAACAAGATCCCTTGTGATATCGCCTGTAAGTCTGGCAACACCATCGACCTCAGTAACAGCAAGTCCAACTATGCTGGATACTACATCATCAGCAATCTGAACTATACCGGAACTCGCATTTTCAGCAACCGTATACTTAGCATCTTTACTGTCTTTCTTTCCATCTGCCATGAGTTATACCTCCATATGCAAGAATCACTGCTTTTCCTTTTCTTTTTCCTTATACTTATGAGCCTGTTCAAGCATCATATTCTTAACCTTCATGAGTCTGACCTGAGTAGATCTTTCATTCTCATCAAGTTTCATTGTTATATACTTAATACTCTCCTGTGTCTCGGGAATGATGACATGCTCCAGAGCATTAACACGACGTCTGGTCTTCTCTATCTCAGCGGCCATGAGCTGACAGGACTTCTCAACCTCGGCAAGCTTAAGCATATCCTTGAAGACATCCTGCAGTGAATCCACTGCATAATCCAGATCTCCCGAAGTAAATGCAAAACCGTAGGAATAGATATCGTTCGAATCAGCCGTCTTAGTCTTGAAATCGTAAATAGGAATATCAACACTCATTACATTTTTCTTATCTGTTACAAGGCTGATCTCCTGCTTCGGAGACATAAGAGCACTTCGAAGCTCTTCATCAGACATTCCGGCCTTTGCGAGAACAAAATTGTTATTGGCATTCTTGATGCCGTTCTCAACCTTCTCACGAAGCTCCATATTTATTTTTACAAGATCCAGGAACTCACGCATAAGCTCATCACGTTTATCCTTTAGGAGTCGGTGACCCTTTACGGCAGTATTAAGTTTTTTCTTTAAACGGGTTAATTCCATTCGTGTTGGAATTATGTTCTGTGTTGCCATATAACACGTATAATCCAATTATCGGTTTTGATGATCGGATTTTTTCCTTTCTCCCTAATTTACTATTTACTCTTTACATAGTGATTAAACAGGTAATTCAGCATCACCCTAAGCATTGTTCATAAGTTGGAAATTGCAGTTGCAATAATAATATGATTAAAACTATTACGATACAAAAACCGACTGAAATATAAAACTGTATTTTTCTGAATCTGTCGTAATCCTTAATCTTTATTATCAACGATAATAATCCGCTTATAATACAAAAAACCGAATATATAAGTAATACAAATGAATAAGCAAAACCACCTCCACCTGTAGTTCTACCATAATTCGGAAATATCCAATTCGTTGATCTGATCTCATAGTGTGTTAACCAAAAATAATTTAACGCAGGAAACGTGAATGGGATAGATAACCCCCACTTAAATAACCATATTATCCTACTCTTACTTAACAGAACAAAACCATATAAAAAAGCAATAAATAAACTATAAATAATTGTTTTCGTAAGATTATATTTATTTATGATAATAAATATAATAAACATGCTCGATACGTATAATATTGATACTATCAGTGCCAGTAATATATTTGTTTTTAAATAATCTTTAAATTCAGTTTTTAATTCTTCTTTACACTTGTCACTTAAAGGTATCGTCATCGATAAAAAATTCCTTATTTATTGTAATACATATCCAGGAACTTATCATTAATACGTTTCAGCTCTGAACGTGGCAGAATTCTAAGCAGTTCCCAACCGATATCAAGTGTCTCCTGGATATCACGGTCTGCCTGATATCCCTGTGAAACATACTTCTTCTCGAACTCCTCAGCAAACTTAGCATAAAGAAGATCGATATCTGTAAGTGCAGCTTCACCAAGGATAACCATAAGTTCCTTAGCTTCTTTACCACGGGCATAAGCAGAGAACAACTGGTTCATTGTTGCAGCATGGTCTGCTCTTGTCTTTCCATCACCGATACCCTTATCCTTCAGACGTGAAAGTGAAGGAAGAACATCGATAGGTGGTGTGATACCCTTTCTGTAAAGCTCACGACTAAGGATTATCTGTCCCTCTGTGATATATCCTGTAAGGTCAGGGATAGGATGAGTCTTATCATCTTCAGGCATAGTAAGGATTGGAATCATTGTTATAGATCCGTTCTTACCACGCTGACGACCTGCTCTTTCATACATCTGAGCAAGGTCAGTGTACATGTATCCTGGATAACCTCTACGTCCGGGAACCTCCTTACGTGCGGCAGAAACCTCACGAAGTGCATCTGCGTAGTTTGTGATATCTGTCATGATAACAAGAACGTGCATATCCTTCTCAAATGCAAGATACTCAGCAGCTGTAAGTGCCATATGCGGTGTAGCGATACGTTCTACAGCAGGGTCATTTGCAAGATTTATGAAAAGAACCGTTCTGTCGATAGCGCCTGATTCACGGAAGGATTCCTCGAAGAAATGTGCTTCCTCGAATGTAATACCCATAGCCGCAAATACAACGGCGAACTGCTCGTCTGTTCCCTTAACCTTAGCCTGACGTGCAATCTGTGCGGCAAGCTGTGCATGAGGGAGACCTGAAGCTGAGAAAATAGGCAGCTTCTGTCCACGAACAAGTGTATTAAGTCCGTCGATAGCCGATACACCGGTCTCGATGAACTCTGATGGATATGCTCTGGCTGCCGGATTCATCGGAAGACCATTAATATCCATTCTTGCATCCGGAAGGATTTCCGGACCATCATCTATAGTACGTCCGAGACCGTCGAAGACACGTCCGAGCATATCCTCGGATACACCAAGCTCCATTGTACGGCCTGTGAACTTAACCTTACTGCTTTCCAGGTTGATACCTGTTGAGTTTTCGAAGAGCTGAACGAGTGCATTTGTTCCGTCAATCTCGAGAACCTTACATTTTCTCTTTTCTCCGTTTGCAAGCTCGATCTCACCGATTTCGTTATACTTAACGTTCTCGACTTCACGAACGAGCATAAGAGGACCTGCGACCTCCTGTATAGTACGATATTCCTTAGGCATCAGTCCTCCTCCTTTCTGATAGAAGCTGCCATCTGACGATGGAGTTCCTCTGATACTTCCTCATATTCACGATCGATATCTGCCTCAAGTGTATACTTGTAACGTCCGATATCCTCACGAACCGAGAGAGCTACAAGCTCATTGATGTTTGCACCGTCCTTAAGTGCATCAACACCCTGCTGGTAGAATGCATATACAAGCTTCATCATATAATACTGCTTACGAAGTGATGTATATGTATCAACCTCATCGAAGGAGTTCTGGTGAAGGAAGTCCTCACGGATACTTCTTGCTGCTTCCATCTTCAGTCTGTCCTGAGGTGAAAGTGCATCCATACCTACCATCTTAACGATTTCATTAAGGGAAGCCTCTTCCTGAAGAAGGCTCATAAGCTCCTGTCTTGTGGACATCCAGTCCTTCTCAACCTCATCGTTGAACCAGTCTTCCATCTCATCGAGATAGTTACTGTATGAATTCAGCCAGTTGATAGCTGGGAAATGTCTCTGATATGCAAGGCTTGAATCCAGTGACCAGAATACCTTTACGATACGGAGTGTTGCCTGTGATACAGGCTCCGAAATATCACCACCCGGAGGAGATACGGCACCGATAGCTGAAAGAGCACCCTGTCTCTCATCGCTTCCGAGACAAACAACATGTCCTGCTCTCTCGTAGAACTGAGCAAGACGAGAAGCAAGGTAAGCAGGATAACCTTCCTCACCCGGCATTTCCTCAAGACGTCCTGACATCTCACGAAGAGCCTCTGCCCATCTTGATGTAGAGTCAGCCATAAGGGCAACTGAATAACCCATATCTCTGAAATACTCTGCAAGTGTGATACCTGTATAGATTGATGCCTCACGGGCAGCAACCGGCATATCGGATGTATTGGCGATAAGGATTGTTCTCTTCATGAGAGACTCTCCTGTCTTCGGGTCCTTGAGTTCAGGGAACTCGTTAAGAACGTCCGTCATCTCATTTCCACGCTCACCACAACCGATATAAACTACTATGTCTGCATCTGCCCACTTAGCAAGCTGATGCTGGATAACTGTCTTACCTGAACCGAATGGTCCCGGAACGGCAGCTACACCACCCTTTGCAATAGGGAAAAATGTATCTACTACTCTCTGTCCTGTTACAAGAGGCATCTTCGGAGGAAGCTTCTTCTGATATGGTCTTCCCTTACGAACAGGCCACTTCTGCATAAGAGTGAGCTCTTTATCTCCTGCCTCTGTCTCTACGACAGCTACTGTATCTTCAACCGTATAAGATCCGCTTGATATACTCTTGATAGTTCCCTCTATTCCGAAAGGAACCATGATCTTCTGTGTTACAACGGAAGTCTCTTCAACTGTTCCGATGATATCACCTGTAACAACCTTATCTCCGACCTTTGCAGTTGCCACGAAATCCCACTTAGCCTCACGGTCAAGTGAAGGAACTTCAACACCTCTGTCGAGGAGGTTGCTTCCGGTAACTTCAAGAATCTTTGTAAGAGGTCTCTGGATTCCGTCATAGATAGAACCCATGAGTCCCGGTCCAAGTTCAACCGAGAGAGGAACGTCCATTGATTCAACCGGTTCGCCCGGTCCAAGGCCTGATGTTTCCTCGTAAACCTGAATGGATGCCTCATCACCGTGCATCTCTATTATCTCTCCGATAAGTCGCTTATCACTAACACGCACAACGTCGAACATGTCCGCATTTCTCATACCTGTTGCGATAACGAGTGGTCCTGCGACCTTCTTAATCTTTCCAATTACTCCCATGGAAAGTTTCTCCTTTCCCTATTTTTACTTACTGAACAAAATATCCGATCCTACAGCCTGTTCAACTGATTTACGAACAGACATTATTCCTTCTCCGGTATTACCCTTAACGCCGGGGATAAGAATGATTGCAGGTGACATCCTGCTCTTATATTCATTTATTTTTTCCTCAAGTAAGACAGCAAGCTCTTCGGTGATATATATGATACCGAATCCACTGTTCACAAGCGTTGTGAGCCTTTTAGAAGCCGTCTCCGGATTATCTACCGGAAATGTACTAAGCCCGAGAGCCGCGAAGCCGTAAATGCTGTCATAATCTCCCATAACCGCTATCTTATCCATACATTTTCCTTACCCTTTCCGATATTATCCGGTCAGGAAATCCATTTGCTTTGGCAGTAAGGATGATTCTGACCATCCTTATCTCATTCTGACGAGCAAGATAATATGCAACTACAGGTCCTACTGATTGAATATTAGTCTTCTGATCCATGATCTTCCTGATCATGAAATCATCACACCACTTCTCAAAACTTGAGAAGGATTCATTCACCGCCTCAGCCGCTTCACTGTATTCGGTATGTGAGAGGAAGTCGAGAAGTTCCTCTTTACCTTCAGCAGCAGCCTTAGCCAGCTTCTTTACATCAAATGCCTTACAAGGACAAAGCGCTTCAAGAATGAAATCATAAGACTTCTTCGTTCCGCAGCCTCTAACGGCAATCTTGATATCAGCAGTTGCAACCTTAGACTCTGCATAATCTATAAGAAATCTGTCACCTGTATCAGCTGCCTCTTTGATCATAGCTTCAAGACACGCTCTGTCAATGATGGAATCACATCTTTGTCCGTCACGGGCAGTCAGCATGACATCCTTTGCTTTTTCAGCTGCCTTACTCATATATGGAGGCAGTTTATCAAAGGAATTTTCTCTGATATATGTTTTCAGTTTTTCACCATCAAATCTGCTGCTCGGATAAAATGCTCTCGGATCATCCGCTTCATCTGTACATACCTGCTTGATAGCAGTCTTCAGATTATGGAAGTATTCTTTGAACATAAGTATATCTATAACATTCTCACCCACGCCCAGTTCACTGAGTACGCTGTAAGTCTTCGCTTCTTCGACGCTCAGAAGCTTTTCAGCTTCCTTGGTATCGTTATTACCCCATCCTCTTTCAGTAAGATATGTAATAACTGCGCTCTCGGACGGAAGACCTGAGATTGTCGTAATATCAGAATCCTTCAGCAGACTTTTCTCTTTGGTACGTATACACGCAACCGCATATATATAATCTGCGTCCTTCATTTTATATCCTCTGTATTAACGTTATCAGCTCCAAAGGATTGAATTAACTATATCCTGAAGCTTATCATGATTCTCCTCGAAGAGAGCTTTAAATGTACAATTCTCTTCTATCTGCCCATACTTAAGTATGAAACCGCTCTTTATATCCTGAGATGCACCGGCAATCTTTAGTGTGCCGCCCTTTGCAGCGGCAATCTTAGCTGCCGAAGCTTCAAAATCAGCAGGCAGTCTGTTTATATCAGCCTGTGACATATACAGTTCTCCGTTACCTTTTCCGGATGACTTCTCTATAAGCTTTAAAAGCATATCGAAATATTCCTCTGCAGGTGCCTTCTCGATTGATTCAAGCGCCTTGGAAATAGTCGATTCTATCATACTCTGTCTGGCATTCAGGAATATAAGCTTTGCAGCCTGATCATTCTGGGCATTATATCTTTTAACAGCCAGTTCTATCTTTTTGTCTGATTTTGCATTCTCTTCAACCGAGTATACAAGACACTCTTTTTTCGTCTGTTCGATAAGCTCGGCAGCCTTTGCTTCAGCTTCGCTGATTATGCTGTCTGCCTTTGTCTCTGCAGACGACTTGATAGAGCTGATTATTTTTTCAATACCAGCCATGTTGCACTCCTTTCTTAACGATGTGAAAAAGGGATTTTCACATCAATCTACTCTATTGAAGTAATACGGATTACTCCGTTGCTTCGCAACTTTCGTAATCCTGGATTTGCTTCAATCTACTTTATTGAAGTAATGCGGATTACTCCGTTGCTTCGCAACTCTCGTAATCCTAGAACAGATTCGCATTTCGCGCTATCGCGCTTCATGCTCATGCTGTTCTAACTACCAAAGTCCAAAACATCTCAGCGCACTAGTGCGCATGAGGCTGCATGTGCATATTCGGTATTACTTCAAAATGTTTGTAACTGCAAGTATCGAAATAAGAAGTGCGAGGATTGCATATGTCTCTACCATTGCAGGGAAGAGCATTGCCTTACCGAACTGATCCGGCTTCTTTGCTACTACACCGATTGATGCAACTGATGTCTTACCCTGATGAATAGCTGATACAAGTCCTACAATAGCGATCGGCATGCAAGCTGCGAAGAATGCCCAGCCCTGCATAGTTGTAAGAGTTGTAGCAGCTCCACCGAGAACTCCGATCTGTGAAAGTGCGATGAACGTTACGAGAAGTCCGTAGATACCCTGTGTACCCGGAAGAAGCTGAAGGATAAGAACCTTAGCGAACTGTGCCGGATCCTCACTTACAACTCCTGCAGCAGCCTGACCACCCTTAGCAACACCGAGTGCAGATCCTATACCTGCAAGTATAGTAGCGAGTGCAGCACCTGCTATTGCAATAACATTACCTAATTCCATTTTAGTTTTCCTCCTTGATTTCAACATGATTATTAATCGTTTTAAATGGCTTGAAGCTGTTGCCTCCGCCGTCATAGAACTTGCCAAAGAACTCTACATACTGAAGCCTGTTTGTATGAACATAGGCACCCAGCAGATTTATGGCAAGATTAAGTATATGTCCGAAGATAAATACAACTATGAATACTATAGTTCCGATAACTGTATTCCCCTTCATGCTGGCCATCATATTTATAACGTTTGCGATAACTCCTGTCGCAAGACCAAGCGCCAGAAGTCTTGAATACGAAAGTACATCGGACAGCCATCCTGTAACTCCGTATATATCATAAGCTCCGAGAGCAACTCTGAGTCCCCAATTCTTATTAGCTCTTCCGGACATGAAAAGAATTATCACAAGTCCGGCGATCGTAAGAACCTTTGCCAGTGTATTTGCCCAGTCAGGGAATACGATCTGTGATCCCGCTATCGAAGCAAAGATACTTGAAGGAACAAGCATAAGTACCAGTCCGAGTATGAACATGTACCACGCTATTATATCGCTCACAAAACCTACAAAATCCTTATCTCTTAAGTACTCATATCCCTTTACCGCAAGTCCTGCGAAAAGATGGATAAGTCCGAATACCATACACCAGATAAGAAGTCTCATAGGATTCTCGAGCGGTGCAAACCATATAGGCTTAAGGATCGGTGTTTCACCGGTATAACCGAAGAAAGTCTTTGCGACAACGTCTATCGCATCACCGAAGAAACCGCCGTACATGAAGCCCCAGAAGGCTGTTGAAAGGCCGCACCAGAAGAACAGCTGCAGCATTTTCTTCATGCCCGATTCGATTCTCTTATATTTCAGAAGTACTATGCCCGTAACTATGGACATAAGTAACCCGTATCCTGCGTCGGAAAGCATCATTCCGAAGAAGAATACATAGAAAAATGACATTATCGTTGTAGGATCGGCTCTTCCGTGCTGCGGAAGTCCGTATGACTCAAGCACTCCTTCAACTGTTGATGAGAACTTGTTGTTTCGAAGTATTACAGGCGGCTGTTCGCCCTCTGCCGTTTCTTCAAAATCAACCACTGCATCGAATTTCTCAGTAAGAACTTTGCTTATCTCTTCAGCCTTTTCCTTTGGAACCCAGCCTTCGAGGAAGAATACATTTGCTGACTGAGGTATAGACCCCAGAACTCTGTACTTCTCAGCTCTTGTTCTGTAATAATCCGACGCTATCTCATATTTACGTCTGTATCTTCCGTATGAAGCGATCTCTGCTTTGGACTTATCTATTCTGTCCTGCTCCTGAGCTATTTCACGCTCACGCTTTGTGATCGCATCAATAGGTTTTCTATGAGTTATAAAAGGCTGCTTTATGAAGCCTCCCTGTCTCAGATTTTCCTCTACCTTAGCCGCTATCTCATTGGTACATACCACGCAGCAGCAGGTAAGCTGACTTTCGGAACTTACTACCTGAACTTCTATAGGAACCGGTTCCTCCATATCGCCTGCAGCGATGGTAAGTATATCGGACTCCTTTAAAGCGGCCGGAAAACTTCCTATAAAAATAGTAGTTCTCCTCGTTCCTGTACTGTTCAGCGGAATATCCAGCTTCTCCCACGGTCTGAGAGACGCTATTTTATTAGATTTACGAGCTATGTTGCTTTCCGCCTCAACTATATCTTTTTCAAGATTAAGCATCGACTTGGTATGACTGTAATATTCTGAAACATGATCTATAACTTCCTTCTGTTCGGATCTTGTTACAAGCGGCTTTTCAAGCCCAAGACCCGATGACTTCGGAATTATTTCCAGAATATGATCGAAGGCATCTGCTATCTTTTCATACTTCGTTCTGTCCTGAGAAGTATCCATCTTCTGATAGTCATCTGCATCTTCGCGGATAAGCTCCATGGCTCCTGTACGTTGCAGAAATTCCAGGACTTCTTTTCTATGCTCTTTAAGTGCACAGACCGAAAGTTTCTGCATCTCTAAGATTGCCAACTCTTGTCCCGCCTTTCTACTTATTATTTACTATTTCATCAATAATAGCCTTTATTGCCTCGGCTTCTTTAGCCGCAGCCTTTTCAGTCATCTCCTTTGCCTGCTTCTCGGCATCGAGAGCTGTCTTATCACGAGAAGTCTCTCCATCTGCCGATGCATTATTAAGTCCCTGACTGAGATATTCATCTGATTCTGCTTTTGCTTTTAATTTAAGTTCTTCAGCATCTGCTTCAGCCTGCTTACGGATCTCAACAGCTTTAAGCTTCGCTGCTTCGATTATTTCGTCTGCTTCTGCCTCTGCACTGCTTACAGCTTTCATAGCTTCTTCAAGCATACAGGTAATATCCTCCTGTCTAACAATGTGCTGTCATTAGGTCTCAAAAACATCAGGACCCGAACAGCCAATCTGTATTGTAACAAATAACTTGAATAATCACAACAAAATCAATAAAAAAATGTGTCAGCCGATAATTAAATATCAGCTGACACTTCATTAATCATTATAAACCATATTCTTACTTGGATTTCTGCTTGAACTGTCTCCCGCAGTTATTGCAGATCATCAGGTTTTTGCCCATCTTTCCGGCCAGTCCCTGAGCCGCTCCCAAAGTTTCGATTCTGGTCGATCCGCAATTCGGACATTTGATAAGTGCTGCCATAAACATCCCTCCATTTCTATAGATAGGTTGTTGATCACTTCTTGTAAGTAAATTATAGCTTAAAAACCGCCTTATTACAAGAATTTTATACACATTTACCAATTGTTTTTATGCACATCTTACAATCGCATGGTCCAATTTCAGATCATTTTATTCCATCGCCGCACTGTCGTACTCTATTCCGTTAATATTCGAACGATATCTTCCGTCATCAAGTCTTATACTTCCCTCATCCGCCATACTGTCCTTATCATAAGACGATTTGAGGTTGACCTGAACATCGGATTTCTGCATTATAACCTTGGTATTCTTATTACCGGCTATCGGACTTCCGAAGATTGTCGCCTTATCGCCATTTACAATAGCCCTAAGCGTTGCGATCTTATATCTGAACTCAGTCTTACCGTAAATGCTTCCGACAGCAGTACAGGTATTACCTCTGACATTTATATGAGTAGCTGCTTCATGTATATCGATATCTGTCGTCTTTCCGTTTATCGTTCCGAGTGCAGTCATTTCCTTACCGTTTGCATAGCATTTAAGCGATGAGCCCCATACACGCAGCTCGACGTTTCCATCAATAGAGCCGATGCATACGCCCTTAAGGATTGACATGTTGGTCTCGAAATCGCACGTATGGATATCCATGATCGCATTTCCTGTAAATGTTCCAACGCCGACCGCAATTTCGGCATTTATATTTACAACATATCTTCCCTTGTTAATGAGTATCTCTCCGCCGAGTCCCGAACCGATTCCTACACATTTATATCCGCTTATGTTAATATATATCGAACCATCCTGATAGAAGCTCAGCTTACCGTGCCTGCTTTCAAGATCATTTCCGATAGCATAACCTTTACTGGAATTGGTGGTAATATAGAGATCTCCGTCACCTTCGAATTCAATCGCTGAACTTTCCGGAACAAGAATTCCTCCGTTATCAAGACGGTTATCTCCTACCAGTTCGAGAATGACTTTACAATTCTCACCCAGATCGATAATCGGTTTAGACACGGAATTCGACAGATATATATTTTCAAATGTAACGCGTCCGTCATATCCGTCTGCCATCTCGATACTGATACCTGTCTTCACGCCCGGCGTACCGACTATCGTAATATCTCTGTGAATAGCCTTCGGATCTCCGATAACTATCGTATCTATTCCTTCCTTGACAAGATTGTTGAGTACGATCCTGTTGGTTCGGCCGACAACATATTTCTTATGTCCGCCAACGGTATTTCCTTTCAGATAGAAGGAAACGATTTCCTTCTTCTTATTATCGTCTATCTCGTCAATAACTTCGAACTGAGGACGTGCGGTATAATAACCCTGAATGAGATCTGCTCCGAGTTCTATAACCTCTCTCATCTCATCCACTGTCTCAACGCCTTCGGCTATCGCAAGTATTCCGTTTTCATGGCAGAACTCGATAATATTCTTTACGAAATGTCTCTTTGCCGAACTGTTCTGAATATCCGATAGCAGCGATCTGTCTATCTTTACGAAATCAGGCATATAACGAAGAAGATTACTTACATTCGAATAACCTGTACCGTAATCGTCTACAGCAAACTCAAGCTTATAATTCTCATGATGCTTCTTAACTCTCTCGAGATCCTCATTGCTCAGCTCTGCCTGCTCTGTAAGTTCAACTATGACACCGGATTTATTCGAAACCAGGAGATCCTCTATCTCACTTAAGGAATCACCATCAAGAATACATCCCGGAATACTGTTGATAAATACTTTTCTTTCTTTAAAATGCTCTCCCTCATTTTCCACTCTATGGAGTACATTTAAGAAAGTAAGTCTTTCAACATCCTGAAGCCTGCCAAGAATACCGGCATATTTGAGGACCTCAAGCGGTGATATCTTCTTGTCGGATTTTGTTCTCATAAGAGCTTCATAGGAGAATATCTCGCCGGTCTTTGTAGATATGATAGGCTGAAAATGATATTCGAAGAGATTGTTATCAAGAAGTCTTTCAACTTCCTTAAGCTCTTCCTTCTCTTCCTTTGAAAGGGCGTTCATACCGGCTTTATCTTCCTTGTCGGATGATCGTACAGGAATCTTGCATACGAGATTTTCCGAATTCCTGTTGAGGAACATCTGAAGAAGCATCTCTCTTCTTAAGCACTCAAGTCCGTTTGTAAGTGTAGTCGTCCACATCCTGAATATATCATCATAGGAGTATCTGTCACCCTCATAGCTTACAACAGAATATCCGAAACTCTTATCCTCAAAGAAAATAGGGGAGAATATGTAACATTCCGGATTCGGTGAATCCCAAAGTTCAGGAAGCATATCCTCCTGTTTAAAAACATCATTAATATTTACGGTATTCCTTGACGGAACACCCGAATAATACTTTATTGCATGTATCATCTCGTCTGAATAGCCGTGTACAGGCATATTTACACGGCCGAAATCATCGTCCATTATCCATTGCTTATTAAGACAAAGATGATAACTCTTTATTCCCTTGAGCTGATAAATGTTTGAATAAACAGTATTTAAAATACCCTCCAGCGATGTCTGGATCATCATATCATCCATCATAAAATTATGGATACTGAAGATACCGTCATCAGATGTGTTGGTCGTCCATTTATCTCTGAGAATCGGCTTTGTAACAACCTCACGATTTCCTTCATTACAGCCGCAGCTGCATCCAATGAAAAGGGATGGTCTGGTTGCGAATCTCGGAGGCTCTTCGTTCTTCAGATATGCATCGATACATTTTACAGAATAACTTCCGTAATACTTTGCAGGAACATATGCCGACGTAAGCGGGCTCGGACTTGTAGTTCCTTCACTTGTTGCTCCGTATCCGGTAATTGCTATATCCTCAGGTACTCTGATTCCGTTCTCGGTAAGTCTTTCTGCAAGTCCTATAGCCATGCAGTCATTTGCACACGCAACCGCTTCGGGCATATTTCCCTTATCTCGGATCAGCGTTTCAGCATAAGATGCACCGCTGTTATACCAGAAATCACCGTATACTATCCTGTTCTCAGGAACATCGATATGATGAGCCTTCATTGAAGCAAGGAATGCCTCGACTCTTTTCTGGGAATGTCTGTGAATACGTTTTCCGGCAAGAAATGCAATATCCCTGAATCCATGTACCTCGATCAGATGCGAGATCATGCTGTAGACTGAATTATATCCGTCGGTATAGAAACAGTCGAAGCCGTCAATAGATGCATCTATACAGATAACCGGTCCGGTAAACTCTTTCTTTAACCTGTTTTCAATCTCCTTGGCTTTGCCAGGAGTCTGAATAGTATCTAAAAGAAAAATAACAGCATCGAAGCGCGATAAATTAACGGCATCGAAAATATTCGAATCGCCAATCTCACGTTCTCTGCTGTTCTGGTATTTTATAAACATCGAAAAAACACAGACATCGTAATCCTTCTTACGTGACTGTCTTATAACGCCTTCAATAAAATCCTTCTGGTATTCTTCATCTGCCTGTCCCAGAAGAAGTGCTATCTTTTTTCTGCTGCTCTCTCCCATACATTACCCCTGATGTATTAGATCACATTGTTCCCCATGTTCCTATAATAGCACATTTTAGTTCAAATTAACATTATTCTTAATAATTATTCTTGATTTATATAAAAAATCATCTACAATTTGGTACTCCACTTCGTGCAGTCCCACACTTCGGTAGCTATATCTTCATAAAATTCCGGTTCATGGCATACCATCAGGATGCTTCCCTTATACTCTTTTAAAGCTCTGGACAGTTCTTCCTTTGCATCTGCATCAAGATGATTTGTCGGCTCATCGAGAACCAGAAGATTAGATTCCCTGTTGATCAGCTTGCAGAGACGAACCTTAGCCTGCTCTCCACCGGAGAGGACCTTACATTTACTCTCTATATGTTTTGTTGTAAGGCCACATTTTGCAAGAGCGGATCTGACTTCATACTGGGTGAAGCCCAGGAATTCGTTCCATATCTCCTGAAGACATGTAGTCTCTATATCAGCCGGCATTTCCTGCTGGAAATATCCTATTTCAAGATTTTCACCGAGTTCAACTGTTCCGCTTACTGCAGGAATAAGACCGAGAATACTTTTCAGAAGAGTTGTCTTTCCTATTCCGTTCGCTCCCGTAAGAACTATCTTCGAACCTCTCTCCATTGATACGGAAAGCGGTGATGAAAGCGGCTCATCATAGCCAATTACGAGATCCTGTGTTTCGAAAAGAATCTTTCCCGGTGTTCTGGCTGTTTTAAAGTTGAACTCCGGCTTCGGCTTATCATATATCTTCTCGATTATTTCCATGTTGTCCAGCTTCTTCTGGCGTGACATGGCCATATTTCTTGTGGCAACTCTGGCTTTATTCCTTGCGACAAAGTCCTTCAGCTCCGCAATTTCCTGCTGCTGACGGTTATAAGCCGCCTCACGCTGGGACTTCTTCATTTCATATACTTCCTGGAATTTATCGTAGTCGCCAACATATCTGTCGAGACTGTGATACTGTCCGTCCATATGGTAGATGATATTTATAACACTGTTCAGGAACGGAATATCATGTGAGATAAGGATAAATGCATTCTCATATTCCTGAAGATATCTCTTGAGCCATGCTATATGATCGGCATCAAGATAATTTGTAGGCTCATCAAGAAGAAGTATATCAGGCTTTTCAAGAAGCAGTTTACCAAGAAGAATCTTAGTTCTCTGACCTCCGGAAAGTTCTGTTACATCCCTGTCGAGTCCGAGTTCAAGAAGTCCAAGTGCTCTTGCCACTTCTTCAACTTTAGCATCGATCATATAGAAATCATGATTAGTAAGAAGATCCTGGATTGTACCGGTCTCTTCCATATAAGCATTCATTTCTTCTTCAGTTGCTTCGCCCATCTTCTCATACAGTTCATTCATTCTCGCTTCCATTTCATAGAGCGGATCAAATGCACTTGCAAGTACGTCACGTATAGTCATTCCATCCTTCAGGACTGCATGCTGATCAAGATAGCCAACCTTTACATTCTTTGCCCATTCAATCTTTCCTGCATCCGGCTGGAGTTTTCCGATAATTATATTCATAAAAGTGGACTTACCTTCACCATTGGCTCCGACAAGTCCTATATGCTCTCCGGCCAGGAGTCTGAAGGACACATCATCAAAGATAGCCCTGTCTCCGAAGCCGTGTGTTAAGTGTTCAACATTTAATATACTCAAATCTTTATACCTGCATTTCTGATATTTTACGAAACCGCGATGTATAGTTTAATGTTTTATCGATAATTTAGCAAGTTAGATATTTATCTGGTTATTAAGCACTATATTTATCCGGTTAATCAGACGTGAGATTTTACTGTTCAGACATCACGTGAAATTATATCTGTTCGCGAAGAAACAGTCCATCTACTCCGGCAGGAAGAGAACGAGCTCCGTTCTGTTTTCACCTGTCTTCATCCTGATATCTCCACCAAGTTTTCGAGCGATAAGCCGTGACTCATATAAACCGATTCCGCTGCCCGGAATACCGCCTGAATTCGAACCACGCCAGAGGCTGTTAAAAACATAGACCGTTTCCGAATCAGGGAGCGGCGAACCGGAATTAATAACACTGATAAAATGGCCCTCTTCGTTCTTTGAAAGGCTGAGTGTTATTCCTTCTCCGTCTCCGTACTTTATAGCATTATCCATAAGCTGTCTCAGGATACGGAAAATACCATCTCTGTCACTTTTAATCAGTGGATTCCCCTCTGACTCGATAGTAAGCGGAATCCTGTTCAGCTTAAGCTTATTTGTATATTCCTGTTCTATAAAATCTATTACCTCATTTCTATAGAACGGTTCAATCGTCGGATCATACTCAAAAACAGCTTTCGTCCCCTCTTCCATAACTGATTCAACCAGTTTTTCAATCTCATCCGCATTTTTCTTTATCTTACCTGCAAGCTCTGCATCTTTCGCATTTACTTTTCCTTCAGGGTCATAGAGCCCCGTAGCTATAGCCTCTGCGAGAAGCTTGATGCTTGCGGTCGGTGTCTTTATACCATGAACCATCGTAGTCACGAATTTCTGCCTCTCAACCGAGAGCTTTCCGATTGTCTGTCTGTCATGCTCGAGTTTATCCGACAGCATGTTCATTCCCCAGATATATCTTCCGAAATATTTATTCCTGTTTTCCGGAAGCTTTTCCGTCATTTCACCCTTTGAAAGCCTCTCGGGATATTCCGATAGTTTATTGAACGGTGCCAAAACTCTTATACTTATCCATAATGTATATATGAACATCAATACTGCGGCAAATACAATAGTTACATTAAGGATTACCGAAATGAATTTATAAGAATTATCGGCAAAGCGATATTCGACAATACCGATAGGCTTTATATCATCTGCCTTCTTTCCTAAATCATCTCTTACCGAATCCGGAACTGTAAGATCAGCTACGATAACTCCTCCGTCAACATAGCCTTTTTTCTCGGAAAGACTCTCCGCACCATTCTCGGAAATATCATTCTCAGAAGTATCAACAGGTTCAGATACTTCAAAGTTTCCACCGTCGATTATATGAATTATAACATCATCAGGACAAGCATCCTCTCCGTAGAGTGACTCCCATTCAGCCTTTCTGTTATAGAAGACTTCATTTGCAAGTCCGCTCGGAACTATTCCGTACGGGTAAAGATCAGATTTAGCCGTCTGTAAATCGATCTTATTATATATCTCATCAGTGATTCGATTAGTCACAACCATTCTCTCACTTTTATGTCTCTCAGTTAATCTCTTAACGATGACATTCGATGTGATGAGCATTGCCGCCAGAATAAGAAATAATATTATAAAGTTTTTCCATAGTTTTCTCATAAACTATCCAACTCCGATAAAACATCAACTCAATTACAATGTATATTTACTACCGTTTTTTACTGCACTGATTATTCAACGATCAGCAGAACTGATATCCGATCTTATAAACAGTTTTGATATATTTCGGATTCTTCGGATCATCCTCTATCTTATCTCTGAGCCAGCTGATATATACGCTGAGACTCGAAAGCTCGCTGAAGCAGGATTCACCCCAGACAGCGTTGAAAATGGTTTCTTTCCTGAGAGCTTTTCCGCGGTTTTCCATCAGATATACGAGAAGGTCGAATTCTTTTCCCATGATATCTATCTTCTCATCCTTTTTATATACAGTCCTTGCACCGACATCTACAGTGATCTCATCCGCCGAAATAATCTGCTTATCCTCAGATACTTCGTAGCTGCGCCTCATTAGAGCCTTAATCTTAGATGTAAGAACCGGAATGGATACGGATTTCTCCACATAATCATCGGCACCGATCTCAACGCCGAGTATCTTACTCTCATCATCCGTCTTTGCACTCATTATCATTACAGGCATACTTCTTGTCTTTCTGATCTCCCTAAGTGCCTCAAAGCCATCCTTTCCGGGAAGCATAACATCAAGAAGAAGGAGCCTTGCGACATCCTTCTCCAGAAATTCGAGCCCTTCCTCCGCACTTTCCTTAAGAGTGACCGACCAGCCTTCTCTCTTCAGAAAATCAGATATCAGATTTCCCAATTCTTCACTATCTTCTATAATCAAAATATCAGTCATATCTTATCCTCACGATCGATCCTTAACCTTGACATATTTCAATCTTATGTCAAATCTTATATCCCTGCAACCCAAAAGATGACAAAATGTTCTCGTCATTCTGCCATCTTCTGTAATCTAATAATCTTAATATGTTCCTATATCGGTAAATACAACATCATCCGTCGGACCGGTTGAAGGTGTAAAAGAAACCTGCATTCTTCCCGTATGATAATCAATTATTATCATCTGAGCCGTTCCCGTATTTCTTACATTATTCACCTTGGCTTCACCGTTAACCTGTCCCTGGTTAACCTTCTCATGACTCAGCATGGATTTCAGTTCACCTACTGTAAACTTATCCTCTTCACTAACCCATTCATTATACTTATTCCATCTGACTGCATTACTGTCAGTGAAGAATACGTCCTGATTACCTTCTGCCGCAAATGTATTGACCACGCAAAGGCTGTCGGGATTATCCCAGGTAACTCCTTTGATAAGCGGTGTCTCATTATCACGAAGTATTGAGTGAGCCTTACCCTTATCCTGAAGCTGGCTGACTGCATCCTCAGCACAGTAGCTTGAGTCCTTATCGGATATTATAAGGTTATGACTCCATGTATAATTCGCACTGTTGCCCACCATGAAGTCACCGACTTCCTTCGCTGTATCATATTCCTCAAGTGCATAACGAAGATCATAGGTATAACATCTTCTGTCCTTATACTCATATGCTTCATTAAGACTTCCGACATCTAAAATAGCCGCAAATACACCATCATCATTTATGGCTGATACTATACTTTCAAAACCGAGAAATGATATTCCCGTATATGAACGATCACCCTTCTTTACATGGATCACAGCATGAATCATACACATCTGATTGTTGCTTCCCAGGTTCCAGTCAAGGAGTCTGCTTGTTATTCGGTCCCCTGTTTCGGTCTTGCTTCCCCAGAGTGAAAGTGCTGAGCAGGAAGTTCCTCGAAGAGCTTCCGGTATAAAGCTGAATGTAACCGCTTCCTCATAACTTATGTGGCCGTCCACCTGATATCCGTGAACTCCTCCGGAAAGCGCAGTCGCATAAGCATCCAGTTCCTTCCAATAGTCCGAAAGTCTGTCATCCTCTTCAACTCCCTTTGCGAGTGAAGATACTCTCTCCCATACAGGATCATAATCATCTATAAGCGCAGGAAATCCCGAATATATATTCTCATAAATATATGGTTCTAAAACTTCATGAACTTCCGGGTATGCTTCCATCATTTCCTCAGCCAGAGCTTTTCCTATCTCCTCCGGAGTATGATTCTCATAATCAAGAGTTACATCATAATAATGTTCCATCTTCTTTATGACACATGCTCCGTTATCCGATGAAAATGTAGCTGTCTCCTTATCGATTGTGCCCGCATCCTCAAACTGTATAGGATTTTTCACATATGTATCCGATACAGCCACAAGACTTGACTCAGGCTGATCCGGAAAGACATATCCATCGTAGGTTGCAGCCTCTCCACAGCCCGTCAGTCCAAGTGTCATAACACCTATCAGGCTTATCGCCGCTGTTTTTATAATCTTATTCTTCATTTTTCTTCTCTCTTCTAACTATCTTATCCTTGGAATCGATTCGCAATTTATGTATTGTTTTATAGTGAATCGATTAATTCCCACATGAAATTCTAATAGTTACTGTAATATATCTTCAGTATTATATTTACTTCAATGATCTACCAGTCTCGTTCCTGAAGCCAGTTGCGGAGCTTCCTCTCACGTACCGGTATTTCATCATCGGAACCAAGCTTTCCGAGAGTAAGTTCTCCCTGAATATTTCCATCTACAAGATAGATCACACGCTCACTGCAGCTTGCAACCTTCTCACTGTGAGTTACCATCATGACAGAAGTCCCCTCACGATTCGCCGCTACAAGCTCACGTATAACTTCCATGGATGCCTTCTGATTCAGAGCTCCCGTCGGTTCATCCGCGAATATCATCTTAGGATTATTTATCAGTGAACGGCAGAGACATGCTCTCTGAAGCTGTCCTCCGGATACTTCTGTGATAAAGCGGTCTGCTGTTTCTATAATTCCAAGCCTTCTCATAAGCTTCTCTGCGTCCTTATTTACTTCAGCACGCGGCTTCTGCTTTGCCTGATATCCCGGCAGGATGATGTTATCCATTATATTTAGCTTCTTCATCATATACATCTGCTGGAATACGAAGCCCATCTTGTTAAGTCGGATCTTTGCCATAGACTTCCTGTCAATAGATGAGATATCCTCTCCGTCGAAGGATACCTTTCCTGAAGTCATAGTATCCATACCACTGACTGTATATAACAGAGTTGATTTTCCCGAACCACTCGGTCCCATAATGGATACGAACTCTCCTGCATCCATACTGAAAGAAACATTCTGAAGCACATTGTTGCTGTATTCATCTATCACATAGGTCTTGCATAGATCCTTAACATCTAAAACCTTACTACTCATTTCTGATCCTCCAAATCTCGATATTTCTGATCTTTCTGATAATGATTCTCATAACTATTGCAATAAACACCGTTATAAATACTGTCCATATAACTGACATAAGAAGTCCTCTTGTAAATCCAAAGCCTGTTAATCCCAGCATTAAGCTAAATAAAACACCTAATAGTCTTGCCACTATTGTCGGGGTAAGTATCAATGAAAGAGCCACACCCACACCGAATATGAGCATCATTCTGAGAAACTGCCAATTCTTCGTACTCCTCTCATCCACTCCCGTACTCATTAGAAGTGCTATCTCCGGCTCTTCATCCTTCATAAATATGGTCTGATACATTACAACCAGAAATCCCAGAACACCGGCAACTACTACTATCATAAGATTACGCATAAAGGTAAACAGTACATCATACATTGAAAGCATAGCTGCTATCATATCCTTATCCGTCATCATTTGACCCGGGAAGAGCTTGTCCAACTTTTCATACTCTGCCTGCTTTTCATTATCCGGAACATCCAGTGTAAAACTTACCGCATTCCAGCTTTCAGGTCTGGCATCCTTAAACTCCTCCGACATGATCACATCCCTGTCATTAAATGACGAAAGCCTGTCCACAAATCCCGTAACCACAAAGTCTTCACTAACCTCTTCTGTAGAGAGACGGTCCGGAGTATATTTGTCATATACTATAGTAACTTTATCTCCGATATTTACATCATGAATACTTGCCGTATAGTAGTCCATCAAGACTTCATTTCTAAGTTTCGGATACTGTCCTCCGGTTCTTATCACAAGGCCTTCGGGATTAAATCCGAAACACAGTGCTACTGTCTCTGATTCTTCACCGAATTCCATACGAGCATTCTGTTGTTCTTTGGTTTCAAGAGTCGCTCTTATACCTTCCTTCTTCATCAGCTCTTCAAATCCACGCACCAGCATATCAGCTCTTCCCGTTCCTGAAGAAATCTCATTAAAGGTTTTGTCATCCAGATTAGGAACCGCGTCGAGTTTCTTCCAGGTATAGAACTTATACATGAAATCCGGACTGATAACCGAATCTCTGATCTGGATATTCAGAAGCACCACACTGCTTCCTATGGTAAATGCTATAAAAAGTAATATATATCTCTTAAAATTTCCGAATATATCAGATAATGCCAGGAACAGAGGAATTGACATTTTTTTCTTCTTATTCAGGGCAAATCTTCCACTATGCTTTATTCTGTCCTGTCTTGATTCTCCGTGAAGAACATCCATAACTGAGATTTTATTGATTCTTCTCATTGAGATAAGAATAAAGATAATAACTAATCCGATTATCACCAGAGTTGCTGCTGCAGCAACAATATAATCTATAGCTCCGATAGAATAGGAAATGTTATAGTAAAAGCTTCCTATCAGCTTGTTTCCGATGAATACTCCCAACACGGCACCGACTAATCCGCCGATAATCGCAAATGCTATATATTTGGCCGCTACAAGCCATCTGAAGGATACCGAATCTGTTCCCAGAGCCTTCATGATACCAAGCTCTCTCTCTTCCTTCTTGATCACTGATCTTATAGTGAATCCGATTGTGAACATTATGATAAGTATCATAAAGATACAGGTTATAAGAAGGAAAAATGAAACCAGGGTTGAAACCAACGCTGAATTACTGTACTTATGTCCATCCGGCATACTATTATGAAAAAGATCTCCAAAATCAGGATCTTTTGAAATTATTGAATTGAGCACCTTACGATCATTTTCGGTAAAGTCCTTCTTTGTATCAAAACCGGTGATTCCCATCTTCTCGGGACATTCCTTACTTAATACTTCGTAATCTGCGTCCGATATGATAAATCTTACCAAATGATCATTTATAGGATCTCTCATTATATGGGAAACAGTAAATTCAAACTGTTTTCCGGAAGAAGCTGTAATATCTATCTTATCTCCGACCTTAATACCTGTCTGTTTTGCAAACATATATGTCACTGCCATATGTCCGTTTTCCACATGGAACGGATAATTGTCTTGATCATATACCAGGTTCATTACTCTTGGTTGTTTCATCAGTATAAAAATCTGATTTCCCGCAATCTTATTAAGAGCATCATAGTCTATTCCATCATAAGAAATATTTGTATACTGAAATTCTATACCTTCCAGGTGCTCTATCTCCGCATCCGGATATTTATCCCTTATGATCTCTTCCATTCGCTTCTGCTGCTCATCGCTTGCTCCGACTGACTTTGTGTAGCCGAAAGCTGCATCATACGGCTTGCACCTTTCCTGAGACACGCTTACACCTCTGAAGTTTGCAAATATCAGAAGTGCACTTGCAGCAACCAGCGCGGATACGATCACCATGAAAAATAATATAATGGCATTCAGTCCCCTGCTGTCTTTTAAATCCTTTTTTATCATTCTGAAAAACATAAGTTCTTCTCCTACATAATAAATTTGCTCCGAGCTTGAAGTTAGTATAATACAGCACTTTTTAAAAAGTCTTTAAAATCAGATTAGAAAATATAAAAATGTGCTGCCCGATTTATTTATCGAGCAGCACATCATATTATGTTAACTAATCTGCTATTTGAAACAATCATCCCAACCTGAAACATTCATCCTGAAATGAAGCATTCCACTGGGTCTGAAACTCTCTACCGTACATGAAACTTCATCGCGGAATCATTATTGATAATGTAAATGTATCTTCTTCCGCTTCTGACTTCAGCATTCCGTCATACTTTTCAATTGCATGTTTCATATTCTGTGTTCCGAATCCATGAAGGTTTTTATCCTTCTTTGAAGTTTTTCGTGATGAACCATCAAAGAGATTGTCCAATGATACACTCTTTTTATCCTGTATAATGGAATTACTAAGCTTGATACTAAAAAACTGATCAGTTTTTTTGACTTTCAGATCAATCCATCTGTTATCTTTATCAGAAATTCTTTCGCAGGCTTCGATAGCATTATCCAGTGCATTTGCAAAAATATTACATACATCGACAGGCTTCATACCAAGGCCACCGTCGATCAATCCATCATAATTAAACTTAATACCATCTTCTTCCATTTTCGAAGCTTTCATACCGACTATACAGTCAAGCATTTCATCTCCGGTAGCATATTTAGGAGACATTCCTCGAAGTTCACCGCGAAGCTCATTTACATAGTCTTTTGCTTCGTCTGATTTACCTTCCTCCATCATAGCAGCAAGAAGTGACAGATTGTTGGCAATGTCATGTCTGAAAGCTCTGGTCTCTTCCTGACTTTTTTTATACTGATTTATATATTCCAGCTCTGATGCGATATAACCTTCCTGAATTTTCGTCTTTTCGACAGCTCTTTTTCTTGCTATAAGAATAGCAATTAACGCAGGTAATCCTACGGACATTACAAGCATTGATATTCCATGAATGGTCTCCAGTCTGTTAATGGATACGACCAATTCATCACTGTCATATGTAATATAAATTATGGAAAAAAGATTAAATGCGATCCATAATATGAATAACAGTCTGTAACCCCATCCGACATATATGAATCTCTGCTTTTTATATAAGACAAAATACAAAATCAGAAAAAGTGTAACTTGAAATAAAGAGTTAAGTACTTCATATACTTTAGTTATTGAAGGTTGTCCGTTTAACGAAGTATAATCCCCGAATACTTTTTCAAAATCTCCCGATATATAACTTATGGAATTAACTATCAGAAGTTCCATATATGATTCGATTGCAACCAGAGCTATGATCGATTCAAGGCCTCGTAAGATCCTATGTTTTTTAAAAGTGACGAATGCTGTAAAAAACATAAGCAGAAAAATAATAACTCTAATTACATTCACGAATATTCTCTGGAAAGTGTTATCCGTAACTTCAGGAGGTATCATAGTATCTCCGTAGTATTTTAAATAAAATAATGCTGAAAGCAGTGAATATCCGACCATCACAGCACCTATCACTACATTGATAAAAGGAAAGATGAAGGTTTTTTTAGAAATTTTTCCCTCAAATCCCAAAAAACATATTGCCACAAAGACAATATTAAGCATAGTAATCGCTTCACATACATACGATAAAAAACTGAAAAACAGCTGATTCCAATATCCGTTACTTAAAAATTCACTGTATGTCATATCGTCCCCCGAAAAATACTTTATCCAAGAACAATTATTATTTCAAAAAACCCGTTAACTATTATAGATTACCGCAATTTTCTTTGCAAGAAATAAGAAACACTGATATAATCGTATAGATTTTCTAATGTATATAATCAGAAGGGCCGGATTTCAACTGATTTATTATGACTCATACCGAGTCAGGCCCATATTTCTATCGGATAAAAGGATAATGTATGAACTGGGAAGCTGAATTTCTGCTATTTCTGCAGGAACATATAAGATGCGGATTTCTCACCGTGATCATGAAGGCCTTCACATATATGGGTAATTACGGAATCCTGTGGTATGTGCTGTGCCTGACACTTACTATTAACAAAAAAACACGAAAACTCGGAATAATGTGCTGGATAACTCTCGTGTTTAACTTTCTGATATGCAATGTCCTCATCAAAGGAAATGTTGGACGTACCAGGCCTTTCGAAGTTATCGACGGTCTGACTTATCTGATAGCTAAGCCCGTAGATACGAGTTTTCCATCCGGACATACATCCTCTGCCTTTTCGCTGGCAAGCCTTATCACCTGCTATCTACCCCGCGGAAAGAAATGGATAGGCATCATATCTCTGGCCATAGCTGCAATGATCGGATTTTCGAGAATGTATCTCGGAGTACACTATCCGACTGATGTTATCGTCGGAACTCTGCTTGGCATTATATTCGGAATATCTACATATTTCTTTTTTAATAAAAAACTTAATGAAAAAATAAATGAAAAAACCTCCGGATCATGACGATTCAGAGGTTTTCTGATATATACAAGCTTTCTAAACTACTCTTGTATTAAATTGTATGCCGAAACGCGTTTCATTTTTCCGGACATAATGTAGCTTGCCGCAAATACAAGTATGGATACCGCAATAACCGAAAGTATTATAAGAAACGGCTTCATGATAAGATCCGACTTCATTATTCCGAAGCTTCTGAATACAAGTTCAAAGAGAGGATTTATAAATAGATGTCCGAGCAGTGCTCCGAAGAGTGCTGCTATAATGCATGTCGGGATCAGCGACAGCGCAAGCTGAAGCCTCAGCTGACCGCTCGTAAATCCTACTGCCTTTTTTATACCAAACTCCTTCTCCTTCTTTACAAATACAGACTTAAGAAGAAGTCTTATAACTACCAGGACTACTATTATATTCATCAAAGCAATGATCATGACCACAAATCCGACTGCATATACCGGAATATTTTCGCTGCTTCTCGTCTGTTCAAAATGATTCTCTGTCTTTGTCACCGCGTCTCCGAGTTCTGTCTTTACTCTCTCATTAAAATCATCCACGGTCTTTATATCTGCATCCTTCACTCTGACTCTGATATATGTATAGTTCGTATCCACGCCGAGCTTCCTCGCTCCGCCTTCAGTAATATATATTCTTTCACCCATACCGTATACGGCCTGCTGAAGTCCGGTAACCAGAAATCTCTCTGTTCTGTTTCCGATTTTCACTTCAATCTCATCACCGACTCCGACACCCGCCTTCTCAGCAGTAATACTACCGAGAACCGCTTCGTTGTCCTCCTTCACCATCTCTCCTTCATATACTCCACAGTAAACAAATTCAGGTTTATCCGTATATAAGAAAGATGTCTCGTTTCCGTTTACATATGCCGGATAATCTGAACTTCCGAGGCCGTAAGCTTCGGTTACGCCATTCATTTCACTTATCCTTTTAATAATATCATGCACATCTTCCGATGACTTATCATTAAGATATACATATGAATCCGGCGAATCTCCCTGAAGCATACGCTGAAAATTGTTCATATCGATCTTGGTATTATATAAAAGAACACCGGAGAATATCGTAAGGAAAGCAACCGCAGTTATTATTCCGAATATGATTAAATTCTGACCCATGCTCTGAAATGTACTCTTAAGTGCGAGCAGTACACTCAGATTTCCCTTTGTCTCACTGAGCGGGAGTACATTTTTCTTAAAGGAATTTGATGAGAGGCCGAATCTCAGAGCTGTTGCCGGATGAAGCTTTCTAACCTTCGCTGTGGATAAGTAAACTACAACGGCGATCACTATAAGGAATGCTGCTATTATACCTAATGAATAACCGGAATAGAACTTGTTCTCCCATACCATACCCGACACCTGTCTTATAACATTTTCCTCTAATATCGGAAATGTCAGATATGCGATCATGATTCCTATAAATGTACCGATTCCTCCGAGAATCAGGAATTCCATGCAAAGAGCGGTTCTGATCTGCGAAACAGTATATCCGACAGCACGAAGCGCTCCTATATTTCTTATATCCCGTTCAATATTGTTGTTTATCGTAAATATGATCATTATGAAGCATATAGCCATAATTATAATTGCAAAAAACGTCATAAACGCTGACATTATGTTAACCACGCTGATATATCCCGTTTTTAAAAGCTTTGCAGTATAACCCATTGTCGGAACATTATTCTCTGCCAGAGTATCACCCACGATCTTCAGACCATCATCTTCTGTCACACCATTCTTTAGGAAATAATACATGAAGCTTGTCTTACTATACTCTGTTCCGGATGCTTCCAGTTCATCAGCCTTGTCAATAAGTTTCTTATAAGTCTCATCATCTACTATTACCGAAGTATATGAATAGGGATTACCGATCAGGAGATCCTCATATAAACCTGCTACTTTGAGGTCATAATTACCGAAATGCTCAGACTCGATATGCATCGTATCACCGACCTTCAGGCCGTTATAATATGCGGTATACACATTTAGATATAAATAATCCTTTGTTATACTTTCATCACATTTTATAAGGGAGATGTCATTCAGCTCCCTATAGGAATCCCTCGTAAAATATATAGTATCAGACAGCAAGTTTTCTTTCGCTGAATCATTTTTTCGATATTTAAAATCCGACGGCATGATTGTATGCTGCATATAGTAATTTTCAATTTCGGGAATACCGTCCATCACATTTCTTACTACATTCTCATCGCCGAAGAAGATTGCTCCTCCGTCGCCCAACAGATTTTCTTCAACCAGACGGTCATATCTTTTCTCATATCCGTTTAAGAAGAGACCTGTCTGCATGATGAGTGCTGACAGAATGATTATAAAAAGAAATGCCGCAAGGATTCCTCTGTCTTTATGCATATATGCTTTAATCAGTTTACTCATCTTCTCATCCTTAATTTACTGTTTACCATCCGACACTTTCAAGAAAACGTCTTATCTTTTCATGGCGCTCATGATCTCCGCTGACATATTTTCCGAGTTCAATTTCACCGATTATTCCGCCATCCTGAAGATATATTATCCTGTTTGCACGTCTTGCAGACTTTATATCATGAGTTACCATCAGGACAGTCTGACCACTTTCATTAATGCTTGTCAAAACATCGAGAACTGCCTTAACACCGGCAGAGTTAAGAGCACCTGTAGGTTCGTCGGCAAAGACAACATCCGGATCGTTTATAAGTGCTCTGACCATTGCTCCTCGCTGAGCCTCACCACCTGATAGCTGCGCCGGAAACTTCTTTGTCAGATCCTCACTGATTCCGACTCTTTCAAAAAGCTCAAGTGCTTTCTGCTTTAAATCTTTCTGCTTCTGTCCTGTAAGCATTCCAGTTGAGATTGCATTATCCATGATACTCATACTGTCCACGAGATGTATCTGCTGGAATACAAATCCGCAATGCTTTCTTCTGAATACTGCAAGTCTATCATCATTCATCTTTGTTATCTCTTCACCTGCATACTCAATTGTTCCGAGAGAAGGTTTATCCATACCCGAAAGTGCATAGAGAAGAGTTGATTTACCTGCACCGGATGATCCCATGATTACCGTAAAATCGCCTTTATAAATCTCCATATCAAGATTCTTTAGAACATGCTGCTGCTTTCCTCCTACAGAAAAGCTCTTTGAAAGCTTATCCGTTCGAATGATAACTTCTTTCGTTTTATCCATCATGCAAACATCCTCTCTATCTATTATTCTCTGCCCCGGCTAACCACCATATGCTTTTCACCCATCCGGTTAGCTTTTTTCGCTTCTTCAGCTTCTATTTTCCGCTGTCCCGGCTAACCGCCATATGCTTTTCGCCCATCCGGTTAGCTTTTTTCGCTTCTTCAGCTTCTATTTTCCGCTGTCCTGGCTAACCACCATATGCTTTTCACCCATCCGGCTAGCTTTTTTCGCTTCTTCAGCTTCTATTTTCCGCTATCCCGGCTAACCACTAAGTGCTTTTCGCCCATCCTGTTAGCTTTTTTCGCTTCTTCAGCTTCTATTTTCCGCTGTCCCGGCTAACCACTAAGCGATATTTGCCTGATTGGTTAGCTTCTCGCTACTATTATGCATATCATGCATATTGGTATTCTTCCTGCCGTATTTAATAACAAGTACCAGCTGTACAGCTACGAAGATTCCCCAGAGAACTTCAAACCTGAGGCCCTGATACAGCTTCTGCGGTATAACAACCTTCTCCGGATTTTTCGGATTATAGGCCACTCTCAAAGTGTCACCTTTCCTTAGATTATATCGTCCCTGAAGCTTGATTTCCTGGTTGTACTCCGTTCCGTCTATATTATAACGTATATTCACTTTAGTAACTTTATATGATGTCTGGTTACGCGCACCGGATTTTATTCTTTTATTGACAACGTCCAATACAGTAGCTTCGGTCTTTTCTCTCTTAATGTAAAATGCGAAATCCAAAACGTTACCTACACTTGATATTATAAGAATAAGTATTATAAATGCAAAATATAACTTCAACCAATTCTTCTTAATCCAGCTATCCTTACTGTTATTCATATCAAACCTCCGATTAAATTTATATCAATCTCCCTAATACATAACCACACTCGTAAGTCTCATTCATCTATCCTTCAGGCATCGTACTACGTCCCTCACTTGTTATGGGCGTTGGCAGCTCAGCATTCAAAAAGGACCATACAATCCCTTGTATGATCCTAATATATAGCAATAAAAAATTTAAATCTTTGTCTGTTTTTTAAATATGATTTAACAATATCCCAAATTATGTTTTAACGATATCCATAATTTTTTTAAACACACATAATTATGTTTAACAATATCCATAATTATGTTTTTAAAATATTCCAAATTATAATTTAATAATATCCCAAATTATAATTTAACAATTATCTATCATAAAAAAATATAATCGCAGCATTTTCCATATTAAACTACTTTAGTATAACCTATTAAAACACTACGCTATCTGTATCTGGATAAGAACTGTGAGGCCTTCTCCATTATTTGTACATTCAAGGCCGCCGCCCATTTTTTCAAGAAGATACTTGGAAATGTACAGTCCAAGACCTGAGCCGTCTTTACCTTCTGAATTTGAACCTCTCTTAAACTTCTTTGTAATTATTTCCAGTTCAGATTCAGGAACGCCGCCTCCTTTATCGGATATCTCTAAAATATAGTATTCTCTGCAGGTTGAAATCAAATTATCTTTTGTGTCGTAATCTATATTTTCATTACGATCTATATCATCTGCTATTTCTGCAACTCTATCCGTTCCTATATTGCCCGCATAAGACGTATCTCTATTCGTGCCTTTGTTATCAGCATCTCTGTTCATACCTGAGTTTTCAGCATCTCTATTCATGCCTTTATTTATCAGATTTGACTCTGCTTCAACATTAGTTTCAAATCTGCTTGATACAGTGATTTCAGTTCCCGCATATTTATATGAATTCGATATGATATTCGATATAACCTGATTTATACGAAGTTTATCGCAGATAAGAATCGCATCCTTAATATCCATTTCCACAACTTTCTTCATATTGTCAGCTTCTCGTATCATCTGAAGAATTTCCTTAGATGATATCTCTTCCGTATGGACCTCAAGCTGTTCAAGTTCTTCAAGAGTAGCATGGAAAAGGTTAGATATCAGTTTATCTATCTGATCAGCCTTTCCGTTGATCGATGCGATGGTATCTCTTTCCAAATCATCTTTAGCAGTCAGGCTCATCACATCAGCCATCGCCTTGATGGACGCTACAGGAGTTTTAATATCATGAGACAGCTCAGCAACCAATTCCTTACGACTCCTGATCGCAGCTTCTTCTCTCTCTCTCGAAGCCTTCAGTTCCTCTCTCATTATATCGAAGGCTTCAGTAAAATCGCCGAATACATTTCCTTTGTCCATCTCAAGCGGTGTATCAAGATTTCCCGATGCAACACGAACAGCGAAATCCTTCATTTTTTGAAATGGACCTACTACATTTCGATTTATATGAATAAAATATATCAAAATGATTATCAGCATTAATGTAAGAAGTGCCGCCAGGAGTGCTGCATTTTTCAGATTTCTTTCCTTTTCATAATCTACAGAAGGATTTCTGATTATAATTCTTCCGACAATTTCTCCGTCAAGTTCAATATCGCGGATTATATCATAATGCTTTGTAGCCGCAGATACCGTATTGGCCATATCTTTTCTGGTCATAATGTAGACTGTTCCGTCCATACCGATCACCGTATAATCAAAGCTGTCATCTTTATGAACCAGTTCATTTCTCTTAGACGACACAAATGACCATTCTTTTGAAATAGCAATAATACGACGGTTGACCTCAGTTGCATCACAATTTAATTCATCTGAAGAACTGCCGTTTGCAACTTTCAAGCAAACAGCAGCTCCGACAATAATAAATATCAAAATGTAAATAATAAAATATGATTTTTTCATTCTTTTATTTACTCACACCTGAATGTAAAAAATTCAGATTTCCAGAATCTCACTTCAGATTATGTAAAAATCACGTTTCACAACACGTCGCAGGTCGCATTTTCAGCGCTTGTAACATCCTATTACTCATGCCTCAAATATAAATCCGACTCCCCAGACCGTCTTGATAACAGCCGGTTTTCCGGGATCATCCTCGAGCTTTTCCCTTAAATGTCTGATATGTACATTAAGCGTTACATCACCCACAAACTGAGTATCCCATATTTTATCAAAGAATTCATCCTTCGTGATCACTCTGTTCCTGTTATTCAGCATGTAAACAAGAAGCTTATATTCCATGGCTTTCAGCGGATAATCCTTTCCATCACGGGAAATCATGGCCTTTCTCAGGTTGATGATGGCATTTCCGATCCTGACTATTCCGTCTTCAGCATTATCAAGTGCAGTCTCAGATTGTTCTTTCTTATCGGACTTGATCATTTTTGCTTCTTCATATCTTTTCAGTTCAGCCTTTACTTTAGCCAGAAGAACCCCGAGCGAATATGGTTTACAAATATAATCATCGCCTCCGATGCTGAGTCCGAGCAGCATATCATCCTCGGCAGACCTTGCGCTTATAAAGAAAATCGGAATATCCGTTGTTCGCCTGAGATTACAGCATAGATCAAAGCCTGAATCCTCACCGAGATTTATATCAAGAAGCACCAGTGAACATGTGTTTTCCTCGAAGAATTCCATTGCAGATTTCGCATCAAGCCTGTAGGCTGTTTCAACGCCGGACATATTAAAATATCTGGCAGTATATTCTGAAAGCTCAACCTCATCATCTACTATCAAAACACTGTAATGCATAGTCCCTCCAATCTGGTCATATCATAATTGTGACCATATCGTGATTCTGACCATCACATATTTACATTCATCATAAATCATTTATTCATGAACATAGCATAATTCTAAACATCTGATATTTACATGCATCAAAATCATTTATTCATGAACATAGCATATTCCTGTCCATTACATATTTACAGGCGGCCGAGCTAGGTCAGTACATTCAGCTTCTCTCCGTTCAGATAAGCCTTAACATTTGAAGAAACAACATCGATAAGTCTGCTTCTTGCCTCAAGACTTGCCCACGCAAGGTGAGGTGTCAGACAAAGATTCGGTGCTGTAAGAAGCGGATTATCTACTTTCATCGGTTCAACCGTAACAACATCAGCTGCAGCTGCTGCCACCTTACCGGAAGTAAGTGCATCAGCCAGGTCCTGTTCATTGACAAGACCGCCTCGGGATACATTTATTATGATAACTCCATCCTTCATCTTATCTATGGTCTCACGGCAGATCAGCTTCTCAGTATCCTTATTCATCGGACAATGAAGCGTTATAATATCCGAATCCTTCCATATTTCATCCAGCGAGACAAATCTTATATCTCCCTGTCCTCGAATTATCGGATCATCCTTATACTTATCAGGATGTGCTGTATAAATCCTTACTTTAAGTCTGAACGCAAGTGCTATCTCAGCCATTCTGCTTCCGATATTACCATATCCGATTATTCCGATAGTCTTTCCTGCGAGTTCCATGATCGGATGATTCCAGTAGCAAAATGTTTCCGATCTCACCCAGTCACCGTTATGAACGCTTGCATTATGCTCACTGATCCTGCTTGCGAGTTCTATTATAAATCCCCATGCAAGCTGAGCAACCGATTCTGTACTGTATGCAGGTACATTTGTCACAGTAACGCCATGTCTTTTTGCAGCCTCAAGATCTATTACATTATATCCTGTCGCACAGACACCGATATATTTGAGATTTGGAAGCTTCTGAAATGTTTCCTCATCGAAAATTATCTTGTTATCATATACAATCTCCGCATCGCCTATATGCTCAAACTTATTCTCTTCGGTTGTATTCTCATAAACCGTTGTATCCATAAGCGATGTGATAGGGTCAAGTGACAGATCACCTCTGCTTACTGCACCCTTCTCAAGATAAACTGCCTTCATTGCAGCACCTCCTAAATTCAATTGTGAAATTTCAGAATCAATTGTATATTGTCATCAATAAGCCGGATATAATACATATCAATCTATACGATCAGACATATCAACACATATCATTCGCTAAAATCAGCAAACCTATACATAACATACTATTCGATAATCCCGGATCATATATCCCATTACTCTTCAATAATTCTTATCAGTTCGTCATATGCATCATCCGCGTCACATTCATAATCCGGTATGATCGGCATACCACTCTTGGTCTCATCAATCCTGAACCACTTCACACCCGAAATCTGCATATAGAGACCTGAATTCGGGAGTTTGAAATGTGCCACTTCGCCGCAGCTTGCAGGCATATTTCCACATGACTCTCCAACAACCTTACCGAGACGATTATCCTGGATAAACATTGCAAAATCCATCGCCGAACTATAAGTGAGAACCGAAGTCAGGATATATACATTTCCTTTAAATCCTGCTCCCTTTCTCTGATTCTTGTATGTCTTGGCATCACTTTTAAATTTAAACCAGCCGGCCCTTAACTCGCTTGCCCATCCGCGGTATTCATCCACATCCAGATAATTTATAAACTCATCTGCTACCTTTGACATACCGCCGGAATTTGCACGAAGATCGACTGCTATATTCTCTATTCCGTTCTTCTCTACATCATCAAACATCTGCGCCACAACTTCACGGTAATGATCATTATACTTGCATGAATCAAGCGTCAGAATTACCAGGCTGTGCTTCTTATCTATCTCATAGCTTACAAAATCTTTTGATTTTTCTTCATGAAGATTATCTCCGGTAACCAATTCCTCATAATTCAGATAATCCTCTTTCATAAAGAAATCCTTGGCGAATACTACTTCATCAACATTCTCGCCGTCTACGTTAATGAAGTTATAGATTATATCTTTGTTCGTATCTATTCCGAGATACTTAAGGCCTTCCAGAGTAGCGACTCTTTGGGTAATGCTTTCAATTCCGTATGCTTCTCTTTCATAGCTTTCAGGTCTTTTATCACTCTCCAGAAACTCCTCAAGAGTTATTCCATTTATTCCGACAAGCTTATCACCCTTCGCTTCATGCTCATACATATGCTTCATGTAATGATAATCATCATACATTTCCTTAACTATTGTATGACCATCATTTAAGAGGGCGAAAATGCTTTCAAGCTCCCTTGCAAGCTCATATCCCTTGATCGTATCAACACTCTCAAGATAAGTCTTAACTTCTGCGGCCTTTATCTCAACATCCGAAGGCAGACCATCTATAGTGTTCGGGTGAACCTTTTTCAGATATTTCATGGCAAATTCATAATCTTCAAGAGCTTCTGCCCTTGTAACAACCTTGTTGCCTGAATCATCCGTCCATTTGTTGTTTCTTAACAGTTCACTGTTCCAATACATATTCAGCTCTGTTGCGACAACCATCAGAAGAATGACAAGAATATCGATCACTGCAAAATATATGCCTCTGCCTACTCTTCTCTTTTGGGAGAGTTTCCTCTTTCTTCCCAAATATATGGATAATGCCCAAAGCAGAATAGCCCAGATAACTGTGATAACTATTGCCGCGATCTCATTAATATTCATATAGAAAAGATCTAATACTATAATAATGCAGGCCGACAAATGAAGCATTGTCAGGCCAAACATTTTCAGAATATATAAAGATACTCTCTTTATCACAGTAATTATCTCCAACTCAGTATAGTTTCATTAGGTTTTACTTCCGGGCACTTTATATTTTCCATCAAACGGAGTAAAACCTTAACTGATTATTATACACCATTTTTATAGCTATGGCATTAGCTATTAATCGACCAGTTATGCGTCGATATGATCATTCACGAACTCTGATGCTATTGATCATTCACACACTTTGATGCTATTGATCATTCACGCACTTTGATGCTATTGATCGTTCACGACCTTTGATGCTATATAATTAAACTCCGCAGCAGACTTCTTGCTGAGAACATAAACGTGATATCCGCCCTTCTTTTCGATATATCGATAAGGATGATTCTCCTTCTTCAGTCTTCGGGCAAATCTTCTGGCAGCGATATTCATAATATCAAATGTACCGGAAAACATTGTAATAAACGGCAGTCCTTCTATACTTCCTCTTGTAACGTCAGTTCTATAATCAAGCGGAGCCGCACCACCGTTCCATAATTCAGCTATTTTTCTGACAGGAAACTGTCCTATCATGAAATCGTGTTTTTTAATCTCCTGAAGGCGTGCATTTTCCTTATCAGTCAGATTCTCCATAGCAAATCCCGGTGAAATGAGGATTATTTCTCTGACCACAGGCAGCCCCTCATCTCTTGCCATCATTGATAAAGAGAGACTTAGTGTTCCGCCTGCAGAGTCACCGATCATAACAAGCTTGGCCGGATCAGTATTCTCAAGCACCTTCTTATATACTTTAAAGAGCATATCATGAGCTAATACCGTATTCCCCTCCGGGACAAGCGGATATGCCGGAAATATGATCTCGCATCCTGTCTTATCCGCGAGTCTTCTGCAGAACTCCCAATGACTCGGAAAGGCCTCTGAAACGAGGCCTCCTCCGTGAATGTATATGACTTTACTATCACATTTTTTATTCTTTTTCGAATGAAGTATGTAATAGTTACTATTGTCGATATGGCATGTCTTTATATTCATAAGCCTGCGATATAAAGCAGGCGGTTCTGATGTCATACCCTTACGCACTTTGAGATTATGAAGCTCTTCACCGAATTTCGGATGATCAAGATCCTTTAATTTATAAAAATCTCTGAGTGCAAGCTCAATTATCTTTCTCTTAATAATTCCCATAACAAGTCACTTCCTTAGATGTAGTTAGGTTAATACTTTGATGTAGTTAGGTTAATACTTTGATGTAGTTAGGTTATCAATGATGCAATCAGGTTATTAAGCCGGCATTGGAAGATCATACCAGTCTTCGACATTTGTAACGATCCATTCGAGTCCTCTTCTTCTTTCAAGGACCACCGAAGGATTTAAATTACCGACAGGAACGCCCTGCTTTGCTTTTGACTCATTAAGTGCCCAGTGATATCTGAAGAAAAGATCCAGCATATCGAGGATTTCTTCCTTACTTCTCAGATTACATTTAGCTATAAATTCCTCTGTAGTTTTGCAGCTTGTCACAAGCTCTATAGCCTTCTGGCAATCACAGACCTGACTTGCATCACTGATATCATCTATAAGTCCCAGACTCCATACGAGTGACCAGTAAGCTTCATAGGCCCAATCCATATCTATCGCATCCTGCATAGTATATGTTCCATCCAGAATTTTCTTCTCCTTGGAATTAAGCTGATCCATAACTCCGTACTGCTCCAGATAAGGCTTCAGAGCATTCAGACCTTCTTCATACTTTCCATTTCCGATATCACATGCAATCTGAATAACAAAGAAGCAGGCTATAGCTCTCTTACATATTGACTCTTTATCTTTAAGTATAATCTTCTCATCATCCCAACGTGTCATAAGTTTTTCCGGTACTACAATATTCTGTGCACGGAGAATATTATTATTCTTCTCCCTGCGATTCTTCTGAACATCTGTTTCCGGAAGCTCATCGCTGAGTAAGCAAGGATGATTTGCCTTCATATATTCAACAGTCTGGTTAAATAGTTCATCCGTATATTTCAGTATCATCAGCTTATTGTTCTGAAGTGCAAAATACTGTTTCTTACCTGAATAACAGATTTTAAAAAGTGCCTCCAGCTGCTCATTTTCCATCTGAAGCATATAACCCATTTCAAATGATAAGGTTTTAAAATCCTCTTCTGTGATCAGCTGATTCTGTGCCAGGATATTAATTGCAGCATTTGCAAGATTCTCCTTAAGCGGTGCATTAAATGCCATGTTCTTTTCCATTTTTTGTCCCTTCTTTCTTTTAATCTTCACTATATTTTACACTTAAGCCACGTGATTCAGCTCAAATGTATTACCCGTAAATTCTAACAAATAGCACTCTATATCGCAATACTCTGTCCTCAGAAACAGCTTTCCGATACTACAGATAGCAGCAATAATTTCACATATAAAAGCCATCCGACAAAGTAAATATAGTCTTATCTCCGCCAAAAAACCGTCTGAAATGTAAAAAGCCGGGAATTGCCCGACGTAAATACCGACGGCAGCTCCCGACTTTTATATGCTCTCACTCGTTTCTGAACATTATTCTAATATAATTCCGTTTACTTTTTAACCAGATACTTTCTCATATCAAGTGCACATGCACAAAGAATGATTGCTCCCTTGATTATATAAAGTGAAGATGAATCAACACCAAGAACTGTCAGTGCAACGAATATGATACGAAGTACAAATACTCCGAGGATGATTCCCGATATAGATCCTGTTCCTCCGACAAATGATACTCCTCCGATTACACAGGCAGCAATCGCATCACATTCAGCATTGAGACCGGTACTCGCTGCAACCGAACCACTTCGAACGCCTTCTACAAAACCTGCATATCCGTACATCATTCCGGCAAGTGCATGAACGAAAACTATCGTCCAGAAAACATTTACACCTGAAACCTTGGCAGCTTCAGCATTTGAACCAACTGCAAACATATTCTTGCCGAATGCGGTTTTGTTCCATATGAACCACATGACGACAACAAGGATTGCTGCATATAGAACATATCTCGGAACAGCTACATTTCCCAGACGGAACATTTCGCCGCCGACAAATTCCTTATATTCATTACTGAGTCCGGAAATCGGCTGACCGTTGTTTCCGTTAAGTCCGAAGAACCAGAGAATAACACCATATGTAACAAGCTGAGTAGACAGCGTCACTATAAATGGATGAAGGCTGAACTTGGCTACAAAGAATCCGTTGATAAATCCGACAAATGCACCGATTGCAACTGCAATCAGTAATGTAACCAGAATCCATAATCCCGTAACCTTCGGGAGATTCTGAAACATTTTATTGGCAAAGTCGGTTTTCTGAAGCAGAACAGCTGCAACCGCAGCTGTAAGTCCCGAAACACGTCCTGCAGAAAGATCGGTACCGGTTAAGACTATACAGCCGCCGATTCCGAGTGCCATCGGAAGAAATGCCGCAACCTGTGTTATAAGGTTAGCAAATGAACCCAGCGTCAGGAAATTCGGCCTTACTATCGACGTATATATGACAAATATCGCCATCAAAATATATAGCGCATTATTAAGGATTCCGTCTGCCCAGAATCTTCTCTTTTCTTTTCCATTCAGTAATTTATAATCAGCCTTAACTTGTTTAATTCTGTTTAAAGCTCTCATCGTAATCTACGCCTCCTTATACATATTTCGCTGCAAGTGTCATTATCTCTTCCTGTGTTGTATTTGCCGCATCCACTTCTCCGGCAAGTCTTCCGCCGGACATTACCAGAATTCTGTCACATACACCAAGCAGCTCAGGCATTTCGGACGATACCATCAGCACTGTTTTTCCCTTGTTTGCCAGATCAAGGATGAGCTGATATATCTCGTATTTAGCGCCTACATCAATACCTCTCGTCGGTTCATCAAGAAGCAGAACCTCGGGCTCCGTAAGCAGCCATCGACCTATGATAACCTTCTGCTGATTTCCACCCGAAAGACTCCTGATCTTCGTCTCAAGCGAAGGCGTCTTCGTCCTCATTGCATCTATATAATATTGAGTATCCTCTCGCTGAGTTTTCTCGCTTAAGAAGAATCCGAAACGTTTATGCCTGTTCAGACTTGAAATTACCGTATTGTCTTTTATATTCAGAACACCGAAAATTCCGGTGGCACGTCTTTCCTCGGTGAGCAGTGCAAAATTGTTTTTAATGGATTCTCCCGCATTTCGATTTAAACACTTCTTGCCGTTCAGTGTGATCGTTCCGCTCTTACGGGTTCTTATACCGAAAATACTCTCAAGTGTTTCCGTACGTCCCGAGCTGTCGAGTCCTGCGATTCCGAGAACTTCGCCCTTATGTGCCACGAAACTCACATCCTTAAGCAGATTATATTGTCCCGACAGATTTTCGACTTTCAGCGAAACCTCACCCGGTTTATTCTTCTTCGGTGGGAACTGATTCTTTAACTCACGGCCAACCATAAGCCTTATAATATCGTTCATTTCAAGTTTATCTGCCGGCTCGGTCGCAACCCACTGACCGTCTCTCATTATTGTTATCTCATCAGAAATGCGCTTTATCTCCGCCATTTTATGGGAAATGTATATAATTCCCACGCCTCTGTCGCGGAGCATATTTATGATTTTAAAAAGATGCTCTACTTCTTCTTCCGTCAGAGATGAAGTAGGCTCATCAAAAACTATAACTTTCGAATTATATGAGACAGCTTTGGCTATCTCCACCATCTGTCTCTGCGATACGGGCATTGTGCTCATGACACGATGAACATCCACATTTATACCGAGCTCTTCAAATATTGCCTCCGTATCCTTTTTCATTTTTTTCTCATTTACAGCTATTCCGGCAATCTTCGGATATCTGCCCAGCCAGATATTATCCATAACATTACGCTTGAGCGCCTGGTTGAGTTCCTGGTGCACCATTGCAACACCGTTATCCAGAGCTTCCCTGCTGCTTTTGAAATCTATCTCTTTTCCTTCAAGATATATGGAACCACTGTCCTTGGCATAAATACCGAACAAACATTTCATAAGTGTAGATTTACCCGCACCGTTTTCGCCCATCAAAGCATGAACCGTACCGGCCTTAACCTCGAGTGAAACATTATCCAAAGCCTTTACACCCGGAAATACTTTTGAAATGCCTTCCATTTTCAGAAGAACATCCTTTGCCATATCACGTGTTCCTCCCTTTCCGATAAAATGTATTCGCATTATATACATTTTAGAAAAAGCAGCTGCCAGATTCACGACAGCTGCTTTACTAAAATGTTCAGCTTTGTATTCTATTGTCCTGTATAAGGAGCATAAGCTATGAAAAGCTTCTTTGAGCAATCTGATGCTATACTGAAACGAGAATCGCTTAAAGCTGCAAGTGCTGCTTCAGGAGTCTTTCCGTCTGCAATACCCTTAACTGACTGAGCAATAGCGGCTGCCATACCTTCTGCATCCTGCTTTACTGTTCCTGTCATGGCTCCATCTGCTATAAGTGCCTTTGCATTCTCTGTAGCATCAACACCGAATACAGGAACTACATGTCCGCCGTCTTTGTTATAGCCCTTACCCTGAAGTGAAGCTACAACACCTTCAGCCATACCATCATTGTTGCAGATTACAAGCTCGATCATATTTCCGTTAGCTTCGTTAAAAGATACAAGGTTAGTATCCATATAATCCTTAGCAGCCTGAGCTGACCATGCACCACCAAGGTCTACCTGATATTTATCAGTATTGTTCTCATCGAAATACTTAAGTGCAGGCTTTCCGGCAGCTGTAAGTACTGCATCAGCATCTTCAACACCGTACTGTGTACGATAGATAGCCTCAATATTAGCTTCATCACCCTTCATCATTGCGTATGAGATAACTCCATCCTTGTTGATATCGATATCATCATAATTTGCAAGAATATAATCTCCGATCATCTTTCCCTGCATATGACCTGCTTCAGGAGCATCAGTACCGATGAAGCATGAGCTTTCATGTCCGTTAAGAACAGTTACATCACTTCCGTCTGTTCCGATTGCACGGTTAAAGAAGATAACCGGAATATCACCTGCTGCAGCGATTATATCTTCAGCAGTATCAGGAGCACCGGATGTAACGATATTAACAACCAGAAGATTAGATCCGTTAGCTATAGCTGTCTTGATCTGATCGATCTGCTTAGCCTGATCGTTAGCAGCAAACTGATTGTCATACTCAACTCCGAGGCCATCCAGCTCTTTATTTAACGCTGTACGAACCGAGCTGAGATAAACATCGCTCTCTTCATACCAGAATACAGTGACCTTTACATCCTTACTGGTTGATGTATTATCGCCCTTGTCTTCCTTTGCAGCTTCAGTAGCTGCCTCGGTAACGGCTGCATCTCCGCCGCCGGCACTTCCGCTGCCGCCTCCGTTTCCGCCGCTGCTGCCGCATCCGGTAAAGAGCGCTGCAGTCATCATCAAACACAGAAAAGATGAAATCAATTTCTTTCTCATAACAAATACCCTCCAATATCTGAATAATTCGTAACCTTTCGGTTAATTACGAATTGATTCTAACATCGGAGGGTAAATATAAAAATGCGATATCTTACTGAATAATGTTTAATTTTTTATCTGTTCGAACGGGAAAAGTACCTTCTGATTATCCGGAATATACATATTTTCTCGGGTGATCAGCGTGGTTGTAGTATCAATATCCGTCTCTTTGATCTTCTCACCGTTGATAAGCATACAGGCATATTCAACGCCTAGATATCCCATTGCATATGGGTTCTGTACGATCAGTGCATCAACCTCTCCTGTTTCAAGCATTCCGACTGAAACCACATTACTGTCAAAGGCAACAACCCTGACTTTCTCGGCCATCCCGAGTTCCTGGACCGCATATCCTACGCCGAGGCTTGTCCACTCATTAAATGTAACAATGATATTAATCTCCGGATTATCCTCAAGCATCTTTATAGTAGCCTGCTTTGCTTCCTCTGTTGTCGAATTAACATGAACAGCGGAAATAATAGAAACTTTATCATTACCTTCCACCGAATCACGGAAGCCCTTTTCTCTCTGCTGTCCATTCTCCGAGTTCTGATCAAAGTTAACTATCCCGACTTTAAATAAATCCTCATCTCCCGAAACCACGGCCTCTCCGACCATCTGTCCGGCTTTATAATTATCTGTACTGATCCTGCAACTTACAAGATCACTATTTACGTCGCTGTCTATAACGACAACCTTGACTCCGTCTTCCACGGCTTCATTGATAGCCGACGCATTTGCATTATAATCAACCGCCGAGAAGACGATAGCATCAGCTCCGTCACTTACAGCCTTACGTATCATATTATTCTGAGTTTCATAATCCTCTTCATTTTCCGGCCCATCATATGTTACCACAAGGTTATATTCCGCTCCCGCTGCATTGGCACCCGCAAATGTTGTTTTCCAATATTCGGAAGTTGTCGACTTCGTAATAACCGCAACATATACCTTCGACCTGTCTGCACCTATGTCCTTATCATATAATCCACAGGCAGTAAAGACAGCTATTCCGAAACATATGATAAAGCAAGCGGCAGTTCTTCTGATTTTTCCGCTACATTTCATAATTCTCCTCCAATATCTTCGGCATATGTAATTCCATTCTCGTTCCTTCATCCAACTCACTGGAAATGGTTACACCATACTTGTCACCGAAATATATCTTAACTCTGTCATTTACATTTTTGATTCCTATTCCGCCCTTCCTGTTGACATCCTTACGTAAGATTTCTTCACACTGCTCTTCTGTCATGCCTACACCATTATCCGAAACCGCCATGACTATATCATCTCCGTCTTCATAAACTTCTATCAGTATCTCGCCTTCCTCACTCATGTCGAGACCGTGAACGAGCGAATTCTCTATAAGAGGCTGAAGTGTGATCTTGTTACAGAGATAACCCTTGAGGCTTTCATCTACCTTAAAGGAATAATTAAACTGATTCTTATATCTGAATTTCTGTATTTTCAGATAACATTCCGCATGCTGAAGCTCCTGATCTACCGTAATAAGCTCATGTCCCTTACTGATGCTTATACGGAACAATCTAGCAAGAGAATTGACCATTTCTATAGCTTCTCCTGTTCTACCGACCTCACACATCCATGCCACTGAATCCAGCGTATTATATAGGAAATGCGGATTGATCTGTGCCTGAAGAGCACTCAGCTCGGTCTTTCTGAGTGTGATCTCCTCATTACGTACCTTATCCATCAGTTCCTGGATCTGAAGAACCATCTGTCCGAAGGAATCGGAAAGTGCTTCAATTTCCTCTGTTCCTTCAACAGGATAAAACTCGAAGCTTTCCGCCTCCCTCACAAATCTCCTCATAGCCGCAGCCAGCTGTTTGGCGGGTTTCGAGAATGTTTTTGCAAGAACTGAGCCTGTAAGTACCGTTGCCAGGATAACCATAACCGCAACAAAAAGAACGACTCTGATCATTCCCGCAACCTTAGACTCGATAAGTTCATCAACATAGCTTACACCTATTATTCTCCAGTCACAGTTATCAAGCGAATGGATCGTATAGATAATCCCGTTTTCCGTATGTGTCCCGTCATCATAATTCCTGATATTATCGCTCTGCTCTTCCTTTAATCCGGCATATATAAGCTGCTGCTGAGGATGGTAAACTATATTTCCGTCCTTATCTGCAATATAACAATATCCGTGAGTACCGATTCCGACAGCATCCACATAGCTTGCCATATTTGCAAACCTGATATCCATTGAAACCTGAGCGGAATCATCCCCGTCAGACTTTATTTTCTGGGAAAATGTAACCACCCACGGATAGTAATCTTTGAAGATATTCTGAACATGCGGAGCAGATATGAAAAGCTCATCATTTTCAAGCTTTGTATAAGAAAGATTATTCTTGATGTGCTCTTTCAACGTATTTCCCTTGGACCAACACGCGATCATTCCTCCGTCACCGGCGTGCACCGTAATCGCCTCAACGTCTTTCCTTATATAAAGAAGATTTAGGAAAAAATCGTTCTTTTCTTCATCTTCGGCATTCATATTCAGCCGCACCATCTCCATGATCCCACTCATATCATCGATATAATTGGTGATCATATTTTCAACCTGAGTAACAACCTGATCACTGTTTGTTATGGCATTCTGTTCAACCGAATTTCTGTACATATGTGCGAAAACAACGACACCTACTATGCAAGCCACAAAAACAAGACATACAACAACGTATGTCATAACCGACGACAGTGAAAGATGTTTTCTGAAACGTTTGTCCTTACTCTTACTAATGTCCTTACTGTCTTTATTGTTACTCTTGTCCTTGTTTTTCATACTTTCCATTCGATACAGAATCCTCTGAATCTCCTCTCCGATAAGCATTCGGAGATACTCCCGTCACCTTCTTAAAGCTGTAACTGAAATAATGCTGATCGTTATATCCACACTGCTCTGCAATTTCCCTGACCTTAAAGCTTGAATGCAGAAGCATATCCGTTGCGACATCAATTCTTTTCTTAGTTAAGAGATCAATAAATGTAGAGCCTGTCGTTTTCTTTATAAGTGCACTTAAATAGTTAGGACTGACAGCTATTTCCCTGCTTACGGATACCAAAGATATTTCCGGGTTCATATAACTGCTGTTTATGATCTCAAGGGCTTTCTCGCTTATCATCTCAGCGCTGTTTTTATTCTTCTCCATATCTTCGATAAAGAAAATACCCTTCTTATGCTTTGTGGAATATCCGATTGCCTTAACAGACTCAACATAAGCTTTATGTATGCTGGAAAGCCCCTTCTCGAGCCTTCCGATTCCGATACCGGAATCCCTTCCCATGATTCTTCTTACCTTCTCACAGATTTCTTCAACCGCTATATGTAAGTATTTGTCAAATCCTCTCTTACCTGACATTAAAATCGAGGTGATCTTTCCGTTGATAAAGAAGCTTTCCGATTTAAAATACTTCTTCAAGACAGAATCGATTGAATTTACATTTTCCTCAACGGTCACATTTTCTTCCGCTTCATTTAAGATACTTACTGACATGACCGTATACAGATAATCATTATCCGCTCTGTCTGTAATAGCCATATCAACCAGTTTTTGATTAAGTTCCTTATCACGCTCTTCATCATTCTCAACCTGAAATTCATCTAAGAGAAGCGACATGAAGAATGGCATTACAGCTTCTTTACCCGGTTCACTGACTCCATCAGTAAACAAGCGGAACTGTTCATCGATCTTAATCTTGATCTTAGCAAGCTCTTCTGTAAGCTCAGCAGCCGATATAGGCTTAAGAAGATAACTGATTATGTTATACTGAATAGCCTTCTGTGCATATGTGAAGTCATCATGGCCGCTTAAAAATACAATCTGCGTAGAAGGATGAATCTCTCTGACCTGTCTTGCGAGTTCAATTCCCGATATAAAAGGCATCTGAATATCGGTAAGCAGAACATCAGGCCTGAGCTTCTCCACAAGCTCCAATGCCTCAGCTCCATTACCGGCTTCACCTACAAATTCATAACCTATATCATTCCATGCAACCTTTTGAATTATCGCCTGACGAACCTCTTCTTCGTCATCGGCAAAGACTATCGTATACATATAACGAACCTCCCGATTTACATGACTATCCCAAATTCCAAATGTCACGACTCGAATCGATAAGGCAATCCTCAAACCGATTCGCTCAAAATATATACCTTAAATCCATTAAAAGTCCTACATAAATCACTTTGAAATAGATCTGTTTGAGTGAAACGTTTCGCTCATTCTTGATAATCATAATATCAATAAATATGTAAAAAGGGAAGTTAGTTTTTTATTTATTCACTACCTTATCTTTCCTATATATGATGACCTAAATTCAAAAACGTTACAAAAAAACCTATGAGATTAAATCATATTTCTCATAGGTTTATAATTTTGCTCACAACTTCTGTGAAGCTTATTCAATTAAGATACTAGTGTGTAGAAAACGGGGTCAAACATCCCGATCTACTTAATTTCAATTATACTCAGCGGATCTATCTGCTGTCCGTTTTCATCTGTAATTTCTATATGTACATGAGGGCCTGTTGACTGTCCTGTCGATCCGACCTTGCCAATCTCAGTACCCAATTTAACTTCATCACCCTCTGATACATTTGACTCATTCTGAAGGTGTGAATATTTTACAGTACCGCCCTTATCATTAAGAATTATTATATAGTTTCCTTCTTTATCATCGAATCCTGTTTCTATTACTTCTCCATCATATAAGCTGACAACGGCAGTTCCTTCTTTGGCACTGATATCTGAACCCTTATGGTCATCACTGAATCCTCTGGTTACTGCCCCACTTCCTATAACCGGAAAAGCTATCGTAGACTGATCATCATCAAATGCTATACCTTCCGTTGATCCGAGTTTAACCGCTTCCGTTGATCCGAGTTTAACCGGTATGACCTCAACGATTATATATTCTGTATTATCTCCTGTATCATGAAAAATATATTGAATTTCCGTATTCATAGGATTTTCATTATTATCGGAATTAAGTAAATATACCGTTTTACCCGGAAATTCCGAAGCATATACTTCACTAAATGCTTCTACAGCCTTTTCATCCGGAAATGCATCTTCTTCATAAGCAGCTATAGACTGAGCAAATATCTTGGCAAAATCCTCATTATTATATGCCTGAACTATATTTACTTCTTCACCGTCGACCAGTATTGTTTCACCGATAACTCTATCATCACTTGTTTTAACTATATAGACATATTTATCAGTTGATGTTTTGTCATCATCAGCTGAATTCTCATCATTAATTTCAATATTGCCGGAAATAACTGTTGCATCAGCTGAATTCTCATCATTAATATCAATACTGCTTGCAATAACTGTAGCATTATCTGAATTCTCCTCATTAATTTCAGAATTCATTTCAGTGATAAAATCTGTTGTTTCCTCTGCAGCCTTAACTTCAGTTTCTTCTTCAACTGCCTTTACCTCTGTTGTTTCTTCAGCAGCTGCAACCTCAGAAGCCTCCTCTATATTATTCTTTGAAGTTTTTGGATAAGTCAGGAAGCATATAGCAATAACCGCACATACAGCAACTGCAGTTACAATAATAATCTTCTTTCCCTTTTTCATATTTAAAATGTTTTTTATCCTTTCATTTAATCCGACCTCGCCAAAAGCAACCGGGCATGCCGATATATATTTTCTCGGAATACTTAAATTCAGCAGAGTCTGTGTATATTCTTTCTTCTTATCATAACCAATTTTCTTTATAACCTTCTCATCACAAGCAAGCTCGATATCTTTACAGAGTAAGATATACGCGAGCCATACCAGCGGATTAAACCAATACACTGCTGTAATGATAAATCCAAATGGTTTGACAAAATGATCACGTCTGGCTAAATGTGCCTTTTCGTGATTTACAGTAATAAATAATTCATTTGCGTTAAGTCCATACGGTACATAAATCTTAGGACTGATAATCCCAAGTACGAATGCTGTACCGACTTTTTCTGACTGATAAATGTTGTCTTTCAGCAGAACTGCATCATCTACCAGTTTTCTAAGTCTGATATAGGCAATCACTGCATAAACAATAACTGCAGATACTCCTATTATCCAGATGACAGACATCACATACATGATATCGATATTTTTTCTTATATTTCCTTCTTTGATATTTGAACTATCATTAGTCTTTGGAGCTTCATTTGCATAAATATCTAATGAAATCTTATCCTCATCGGAGCCTGCTTCAGAAACAGTATAAGATGATACAGTGATGTCTTCTTCATAGGTAATCGTCACATACTCTCTTGCCGGCTGCATGCTAATCGGGCTTTCAATATTAAAAGGAATCGCCAATCTGACTGCTACAAGAAGCCACATCAGACATCTCACGAATTTCGGCATTTTCCTGAAAATAAGGCGCACTAATACACATACTATAATAAGTATTCCGGCCGATATGCTGATATTCAGTATTTCTGCAAATAGTTCTTTCATGAAAAACCTCGTTGTAACTGTGCACATAAAAAGATCGAACGCGTTAGACCCTTCTGATCCATAGTCTAACACGTTCGACCTGTAGTGTCAATTAATATTTTGCTTATTTCTAATAACAAGAAGTCCTATTCCCATGACCACCGGAAAAATGATTGCAGCTCCGATTCCGACTCTCATATTATCCTCATGCATAGCTGCTATAGCTCCGGCAAGTGTAGGCCCACCTGAACATCCGAGATCACCTGCAAGTGCCAGAAGTGCAAACAAAAGTGTTCCTCTTCCCTTAACCCTTGCTGATGCTGTACTGAAAGTTCCCGGCCAAAAAATCCCGACAGAGAGTCCGGTCAGACCACAGCCCATTATTGCTATCAGCGGGTTAGGTACAATTACTATGATAATATACGAAATTATGCAGAGAACTGTAGATATACCCATGAATACATTTAGCTTTACCTTTTGTCCCTTTACTCCATATAGCGTTCTTGATAAAGCCATGCAAAATGCAAAAAGCATCGGTCCCAATAAATCTCCAAGTGTCTTCGAAACTCCGAGTCCTTTTTCTGCAAATGCGGATGACCACTGACTTACCGCCTGCTCGGATGCACCTGCAGCAAACATCATAAAAAACATAAGCCAGAAAATGCCCTGCCTAAACAGCTCTTTTACTCCTACATTTTCTTCGGTATTCGCTTCCAGTCTTGCGATAGGGGCCTTTGTAAACAGTATAAAATCAATAACCGGAACTATACACCACAAGGCCGCCATAATTCTCCACTGAGATATACCGAAAACTGCAAAGAATACTGTTGATAGAAGAACTACCGCCATATGTCCCCAACAATATGCCGAATGAAGAAGACTCATCGCAGCTTCCTTATTCTCTGTAGGACATGCCTCAACTATTGGACTGACGAGCACTTCCTGCAGTCCTCCTCCGATCGCATATATACAAACCGACACAAGCACTCCGATAAAAGGACTTGCAAAATGTCCCGGCAATACTGTGAGAAGCAATAATCCTATTACAACGCATGCATTTGACAGAAGCATTGATGCGCGATAGCCAATTTTCTCGATAAACGGTGCTGAAAACATATCTATCAGGAGCTGAACTCCGAAATTAAATGTAATCAGAAGCGTTATCTTTCCAAGCGGAATTCCGAACTCTGACTGCATTCTGACAAATAGCAGCGGAACAAAGTTATTTACTATTGCCTGCACGACAAATCCCAGATATGCAGCCTTTATTGTCATTTTATACTTATTATTTGAACTCATTGTACCCTCTCAGGCTTTATTTTTCTTGAATTCCTGACCATAGATTACAGGCTGTGATTTTTTTGAAGTTTGACAATATTTTACTGTCTGTCATCATCTTCATTCTGCCATCAATTTACAGTCTGTCACCATTTTCAGTCTGCCATCATTTCACAGCCCATAAACCGGCCTGAAGATATGAAGTCCATAACAGATCAACAGATTTAAACCCTCATTTTCTGAGAAGATTGATATGCTCTTCTATAGTAATCGGAAATGTTTCCACTCCTCGTCTATCAAGCTGCATCTGTATTTCTTCCTTTGAGTTTCCATGATCTTCCAGAAACTTAACCCATCGATTCAGTGCTATTGCATCACTCTCATCTGTTGACATCCGTATATTTTCAAATGTTATAAAAACACCCGATTCCTTCAATGCTTTGCAGCAATTTCTTACCGCCTCTTCCCTCTCATCAGGCTGATAATAATGATGACATTGTACAGCCGTAATAACATCGAATTCAGAATCAAATTCAAACTCATGGGAAGCTTTATTTATAAAGGTTATATCATGTCCTTTCAATTTCTTTTCAGCTTCGGCAAGCATTTTTTCAGACGGGTCACATAGCGTGAACTTCACATCATCTCTTCTTCCAAATACCATTGATGCGAGCGTTCCGGTACCACAGCCTGTATCCAGCCAGTTGATATTTCCCGGCTTATATGACTCCACCAGACTGATGATCTGCGCATGATACTGTGTATAATACGGCAGAACCTTAACTATATGATCATCATAAATACTTGAATTATACGCTGACAGGTTATCCTTCCTTTTTTCAAATACTTTACTTAACAATTTGCATTCTCCTTCATATTATCTTATAACCCTGTCACGACAGGGCAGATATCCACATATGGATATTCTCCGATATTTTTATCAATAACACATCTGACCAGATTAAACCATTTATCGCATTCATCAAGAATTATGGCATCACCCGACGCAATGAGCGGCAGCTTCTTTAGTTCATAATCTACTGCATCTTCATTTATTCTGCCAACTCCTTGGATTCCACGAAAAATCCCATACGAGCTCAGATCCGCGCTCATACATAACATATATTTTATATGCTCAAATAGGTGCTGTCTATCGGATATTTCATAACTCACACTTATATCCCTATAACATGGCCTTTCCTATTTACAAATTAAATGTGGCATGAATCTCTGTTTCCGACTCCAATGCAAATCTGACCATATCAAATTATCTCATTTTGGATATTTTAAAATGGTCTGTTCTGAAATATAATGCCAACTTATAAAGAATAAATGCAATTAAAGTTTTACAAGGAGGGCGGATGAAATGTCTCGCATATCACTCATCTGGTTTGGTGCAGCCATATCAATAGCCGAAATTCTGACCGGTGCTTGTCTCGAAAGTCTTGGACTTGGACGCGGTCTTGCAGTAATCATATTAGGACATTTGATAGGTTTCCTGCTTCTGGTTCTCGCAGGAATAATCGGTGTAAAAAATAAAGAAGGCTCTATGAGGTCGTCAGCCCTCTCCTTCGGAAAATACGGCAGCTTCTTTTTCGCCATATTAAACATCGTACAGCTCGTCGGATGGCAGGGAATCATGATCTTCGACGCATCAATTTCAGCTCAGGGAATTTTGAATCTCGGACATACATGGTGGTGTCTCATAATCGGAATTCTTACGATAGCCTGGATCATGCTCGGAATTAAGCATAGAGATAAGCTAAATGTAGTCGTTATGGTTCTGCTTCTCATACTCACGGTTATTTTATCATTCGTAATATTCTCCGGAGTTAAGAACGGAGAACTGGGCGTGAAGAGTGCCGGTGAAGTCCTCTCAATAGGACAGGGACTCGAGCTTTCGATAGCAATGCCGCTTTCATGGATTCCTATGATAGCCGACTATACCTATAAAGCCAAGAAGCCTGTAAAAACAACATTTTCTGCATGCTTAACATATACTCTGGCCAGCACATGGATGTATGTAATCGGTCTGGGTGCTGCTGTGATCACACACGAAACCAGAATAGATCAGATAATGCTTAAAGCAGGACTCGGTGTAGCAGGACTTTTCATCATCGTATTTTCATGTGTAACAACAAACTTTATCGATGCCTTCTCCTGCAACCAGTCAACCTACGCTCTGTTCCCAAAAGATAAAATCCCTCAAGAATCAGAGGGTAAGTCATCACTTATCAATAATATAAAGGTAAATCTTCCGGGAATAATCGATACGATCATCGGTACTGCAGGTGCAATACTCTTCCCTATGGAAAATATAACCGAATTCCTGTACTTCATAGGTTCTGTATTCGCTCCTATGATCTCTGTTCAGATTGCAGATCAGTTCATAATCAAACATAGAAAGACCGATGTTAAGGTTGATGCCATTGCAAGTATAGCCTGGATCATAGGTTTCGTAATGTACAGAATACTCATGAAGTATGATTTCATAGTCGGTTATACAATTCCGAATATGGTCATTACGATCTTAATAACAATAGCTTTAAGAAAGCTGGCTGAGAAAATACCAAGCTTAAGTAAGAAACCGGCATAAGCCGATTTAAAATATAATTGCTCATAATAAAGCAGGGTGCAGCATCTGCAAATGCTGCACCCTGCTTTACTTTATATTATATTTGTAATCTTAATCTCAACCATTATGATGTTTAACTAGAAACCGTCTCATTTCGAAAACTTCTGCTTCAATTCATCATATTTTTCTGAAGTCATAAGGGCTGTTTCTTCAGTATCCTTCAGCTTTACCGTATATGTCCATCTGCCGTAAACCTCAAGTTTTCTGATCGCATCCATCCTGATAATATAAGATTTATGACATCTGATGAACTTCTGCGGATCAAGCTTTTCCTCAAGAGATTGAAGAGACTGCGAGGTAAGGAATACTTCTTCATTCGTTACAATCCTCGACATGCCGTCATTTCTTTCAATCATTATGATGTCATCTAAGTCGACCAGATTGATTTCTTCTTTACCTCTGATTATCAGCTTTTCATATTGATGTTCAGCCTTCTCGACTTCAGCCTTTTCTACAGACATGCTTTTTATCCGGTCGAGAGTTTTACCGATCCTCGACATATCGAAAGGTTTTACCAGATAGTCGAAGGCATATATTTCAAATGCATTTGCCATATATTCGCTGTGTGCTGTAGCAAATACTATCTTAACCTTCGGATCAACTTCCGTTATTGCTTTTGCACAGTCAAGTCCGCTCTCGCCACCCAGATCTATATCCATAAAAACCACATCGGGACGAAGCTTTATGAAATCACTTATAGCTGAAGCAAAGTTTCCGCATGAAGAAACGACCTTGCAGCCTTCGTTCTTTTCTATCATTTTCTTCAGGATCATCCTGATCTGATCTTCATCCTCGACGATCATTATATTTATCATTTAAATGTCCTTTCACTCATAAGGAACCCACTATCATATCAATTCAACATTAGGTCCGATCTTCAATAGTAAAACATTCTGCCCCGGCACCAGATCCCTTGCAAATGCTGAACTATGATTCATAGAATAGAGTTCTCCCGAATGAGTCTTAACTGTAACATATGAATTCTTGATAACACCTGTGCTTTTTGTATCAATATTACTTAATGTTCCGTCTGCTACATACAAAGCTTTGGTGCGAACAAAACTTAATGAGTTGAGGTAATTATATAAGGTTTTAGCCGTAATACAGAAAATAACTCCTAGAAAAATCCCAACAATAATCGAGAAAAAGTCAAATCCCATTTGAAAATTTTTAATCAGTAATAAGATTAAAACCAGATCAAATATGCCTAAACCTATCGCAAACGGGCGTTCCCTACGTACATATTTATCTACTATTTCACTCTTCTCTTCAACTGTAGCAACTCTCCAATCGTCCATAGCATCCTCCTTTGTCGTACATTTCATCTACAGGAATTACCACAGAGTCTGTCCCTGTGGTAATCCCGAGTGATAACTATTTCCGCAGAAATAATAAATCAGTAAACAACACTACTTATTATCCTACTTGTTATCCTTCTTGCTGTCAACGTAATCTATAACACCGCTTCCAATGTCATTCTTCATCTTCGTGTCAGCCTGAATGTTCTGCATCTTATAATAATCAAATACTCCGAGATTTCCGGATCTCAGGGCTTCAGCCATAGCCTTCGGAACTTCTGCCTCAGACTTAACAACTTCTGCCTTCATTTCCTGCTCAAGAGCAACCGCCATAGCTCTTCTTTCCTCAGCCTTTGCCTGAGCAATCTTCGTATTTGCTTCTGCCTGAAGGCTCTGCAGATTAGCTCCGATATTTCTTCCGATATCGATATCTGCTATATCGATGGAAATGATCTCATATGCTGTACCTGAATCAAGTCCCTTTTCCAGAACAACCTTTGAAATGTCATCCGGATTCTCAAGTACGCTGCTGTGTGTATTTGCAGAACCAACTGTTGTTACGATACCCTCGCCTACTCTCGCGAGAACTGTAGCTTCACCGGCACCACCGATGAGCTGATCTATATTTGTTCTTACTGTTACACGAGCCTTTACCAGAAGCTCGATACCATCCTTTGCAACAGCCGAAATCTGAGGTGTTTCAATAACCTTCGGTGTAACACTCATTCTTACGGCTTCAAATACATCACGTCCCGCAAGGTCGATTGCTGAAGCCTGTTCAAATGAAAGATCCATTCCTGCTCTTTCTGCAGCTATAAGTGCATTTACTACGCTGTCAACATTTCCTCCTGCGAGGAAATGAGCCTCAAGCTGGTTTGTCTTAACCTTAAGTCCTGCCTTTGTAGCTTTGATCATAGGCCTTACGATATATACAGGTCTCACACGTCTGAGCTTCATTCCAATAAGTGAAAAAATACTTATCTTAACTCCACTCGCTACTGCCGATATCCACATTCCGACAGGAATGATCGAGAAAAATACTATAATTAAAATGATAGCCAATACAGCTATGATGATAGGTGCATCCATATTTATCCTCCTTTAATCCATCCGGATTCAGTACATTTATCCTTCAACAAAAATCTTATTATTCTTTATAGATATTATCTTAAGTGCGGTACCTTTTTTTATGTACCCCGAAGTTATTATATCCAGCTTAACTCCGTCAAATTCGCCTTTCCCTGAAGGCCTCAGATCTGTGATTGCGATTCCCTTCTTTCCGATCAGATATTCCATATCTTTCTCTTCGATGAATAGATTCTTTCCATGAAGATCCGTTTCAAGCTTTATTGGTGATTTAATTCTTTTCGAATTAAATACCATAATACTGATTACCAGCATTACCGCAATTATTACAATTGCGATCATTCCGACTATTATTCGCTCTGTCATCGTTCGCCCTGTCAGAAATATACCGCCTATCGTTGAAATGATCCCGCTTATCCCGGGGACTCCGAAGCCCGGCATATAAAACTCCACACCGATAAGTATAATTCCGATGACCAGAACGATCATACCTAAGATTTGAATTGCTTCCATGATCATTCTCCTTTTTTGAATTCTACGGAAAATACTGTCTTTTCCGTATTGGATTCCATTTTAACCTCACCGTTATTCTCATTTACGATTTTTGATACGATAGCGAGTCCCATGCCGTGTCCTTCGGTTTTCTTTGTAGTAACCCCTTTCTTGAAAATCTGATTCCGGAGTTCCTCAGGAATCATAGGACCGTTATCTTCTACATCAAAAATGTATTTTTCCTTTGTTTCTGTAATATTTATACTTATGATCTTTTCTTCTTTGTCCGATTCATCCAGTGCTCTGACGGCATTATCAACAAGATTTGAAAGGACTTTGCAGAGCTCCCAGTCTTCAATCCGGATATCCTTCAGATCTGACTTTACCTCGATCAGAAGCTCAATCCCCTTCGAATCGCATTCTGCAAGCTTTGCAGCAAGCAGTGCATTTATCGCAGGCTTTGATGTTTTGATTGCCTTTCCTGTCTTCAGAAGCTCCTTATAAACCTTTTTCAGATACGAATTCATTTCATCATATTCGCCGAGTTCCATAAGTCCGTATATAATCTGAAGATGATTCAGGTAATCATGCCTGTCCATTCTGAGCTTGTCATTCAGCCTTCCCAGATTCTCCAAACCTTCCTGCAGAAGCCGGTTGCTTTCCGTCAGCTTTTTATAGCTTCTCACCAGAATTACAAGACACACCATAAGAATGATGGTAAATATAATCAGCAATAACAGATAGATACTTTTATCTTCCACATTTTCCTCCGTAATTACTTCATGATACGAGAATACCATGATTTCACATACAAACAATCTCAACCTTCTCAATTATACATTATTGTGACTGAAATGTCTTTTTTGCAATCCGGGTGATTCTGATCATAGGACATAACATTTTCAATTTTTCAGCCAGAATACCACGTAGATTATATATCGGGCGTAGATGAATAAAGATAAACAAAGGCTGCAGGTTATACATAAAACAAAGGCTGCAGAACATACATAAAACAAAGGCTACAGAGCATACATAAAAAAAGGCTGCAGGTCATACATAAAACAAAGGCTACAGGTTATACATAAAAAAAGGCTGCAGAACATACATATGCATGCACTGCATCCTTTTCACTTCAACTATCTGCAAAAATCTGATAAATGGATTATTCATTTATCATCGTTATAAAGCTTCCGTCAACCGCATTTAAAATCACCATGGAATATTTCCCCTGAGGGTCGAGTCCCCAGAAAACCCATGCAGGTATAAAGGTATATTCCCCTTTTTTATCCGGTGAACTAAGTCCGTAGTATTCCAGATAGCATTCATTAAATGTAATCTCAGATCTTTTTAATTCTTCAGGATCCATATATTCGGTAATCGCATTCTTCAGACTTTCCATAATGCCATCGAATTTAAGCATCTGAACGTCTTCCGTAATCATTTCTCCGATAGTATATCCATAATGATACTCAAATCCGGCAATGCCTTTACTTGTGATACTTATCCATCCATAATTATCGTCCGCGTAAAGCCCGTTAATTGTTGAATTCATTTCACCGATCTTGGATGTAATACTGACAGAATAACCGTCTTTGATCAGATTATCTTTTTTATCTATAGCATCACCGAATTCTTTACTATCTGAAAAATACAGTTCTTCTCTTTCGGAAAATTTGGAGCCCTCCAATTCCCCTGATTCTTCTGATCCTTCTACGTAAAAATCATTTTGTAAATTAACACATATTGATTCATCCATAATATCAAGTCCCAGCGTATGTCTGAAAAAATTCGATGCTATATCGAAGAGCTGGTCATCCGAAGCACTATATCTATTTGGAATGTCGTTCAATTCCAATGAAACCTCTGAAATATTATCTATCGGTGTGAGATCTGATATTACGTCTTCAGATAAATTAACATTTCCTCCAATGCCTATCTCATCTTCTACAAAATATGAACAAAATGAAGGATTAGCGCTGATATGATAGATATACTGTTTTTTCGGATCATCTATGAAACTTCCCACATCTACCGGTCTCATGCTTATATCTATCGTATTATTATATTCCTGATAAGCATAATAGAGGATGAAATCATTACCTTCATATTCCCCTTCATAAACGTGAAAAACATCCTTCTCTGATCTTAGAGAACCTTCTGCATCCTTAGATCCGAGATATTCATCTATATCAACGTCAATCTGCTTTGCTGTATCTCCGAAAAGATTTTTTACAATCTCATCTTCTTTAGCCGCATCATAAACCGCCGAATCAGCTTGATAAGAAGGAATCTGATAAATCTCCTGCGGATCAGAATTAAAATCCAATACTATCTTTGTACGTCCTAAAGGAAATTCCTCTTTATAAGTTAATTTGTCATCAACGCCTAATCTTTCGGCGAGTAATTGGCCGTTTTGACTCTTATTACTTGTATTGCTTGTATTGCTTGAAGAAGTATTATCTTCAACACTTTCTCCCAAATCATATTCAACATCGTCTATCGCTTGTTTATTACATCCGACAATCGACAACGACATTAACGCAGCCAGCAATATCCCGCGGAATCTGTATACATTTCTCATCATTTTGTCCCCATATATCATTTAGCTTTGACTATTCTCAATAGAAATTGTCATCGTAATAATATATGATGAATGCATCATAAATGTATCTTGTTTTTTGAAGTACATAAGCCGCAGAATACCCCATCAAAAACTGCATTTCTCATTCAGTATTGGAATTAAAGCTTCATAACTATCTTTATCAGTGATTATCTACTTTCCTCTGTATACACCGTTAAGTATTTCATTCTTAAAAGCATCCTTGTCAGGCATTTCAGGATATTCATCAACCCTATCTGCCGCAAGCTGATTGTCATATGGAATGCTCAAGATATTAAAGCTGATAGGTGACAGCTCTTCAGCTCCTAACTCACCTTCAATAAGTAGTGCATGACAACGAGGAGTTCCAAGAGAATTTCCCACACTTCCCGTATTTATCGCATATCCCAGATCCATTTCGCGAATATATGGCATATGGCCGTCTGCACTGATAAATCCGCCATGAAGCTTACCTTTGGTATCGGTAAATCCGGGTCTTAATTCATCCATTGAAAGATATGAATGATAATTGATATCTACAGGTCTGCCGTGAAAAAGTCTGAAGTTAATTCCGCTGATCAGAACCTCATCTTCATTTGGAATTGAACCCAACCAGTCAAGTCGCTCCTTTCCCAACTGTTTCCAATAGAACTCATGCATATACGGATCGGGATCATCTGATCTAGAAGCCTCAACCAGCCCTACATCCCAATTTCCCGATATAAAATGCTTACAATTCTCTCTTACCCAATCAAGTGTTTTATGTCCTTCCGGACCCTTTCCGACAGCATCTCCCAGAAACCATATATCATCCGGTTTTATCTTCTTAATCTCTTTATCCAGCGCCTCTGTCGCTACCATATTTCCATGAAAATCCGCCACAAAAAGTATTTTAGACATTTGAAAACTCCTTTTATATTGAAAACTCTTTATATGATGAATACTCTTTTTATGTTGAATACTCTTTTTATGTTGAATACTCTTTTATGTTGAATACTCTTTTATGTTGAATACTCTTTTATGTTGAATACTCTTTTATGTTGAATACTCTTTTTATTCTTGGACTGTGATATTAATTCTATACAGTGAAACATATTATGTCCATTATATATTTCAAAACTGCAAAAACAGGCTGTATATCACTTATGACATACAGCCTGTAATGTATTCTGATTTCCAGTGGAATGTATGAGGCCAAATGCACGTGACCTCTGACTGAGATTTACTAACAAAATTGAGAATTATCCTTTTTTGTTAGTATTTTCAGCTGCATATAAGTGACCGCGAACTGAGATTTACTAACAAAATTGAAAATTATCCTTTTTTGTTAGTATTTTCAGCTGCATATAAGTGGCCGCTGGCTGATATTTACTAACAAAATTGAGAATTATCCTTTTTTGTTAGTATTTTCAGCTGCATATAAGTGACCGCGAACTGAGATTTACTAACAAAATTGAGAATTATCCTTTTTTGTTAGTATTTTCAGCTGCATATAAGTGACCGCTGGCTGTGATTTACTAACAAAATTGAAAATTATCCTTTTTTGTTAGTATATCCTGACGAATAGGCATAGATAGGTTTTGCTAACTGTCTTATATAAGTGTCCTAAATATATGTAACCGTCTCTGAAAGATCCTTTCTCTTGAAATGATTCTCAAGCGGGCCGGCTCCTTCTGCTGCATATCCTATATCCATAACCATCAGGATTTCCTCATTTTCAGGGAGTCCAAGTTCTGATGCAAGTTTATCAGGATCAAAATAGTTCAGCCAACAGCTATCCACTCCTTCATTAAATGCCGCAAGTATCATCTGTGTTGCAACTATTGTAGCATCCTCAACACCTGAATCTCTCTTTTCACCCGGATAAGTGAAAACATTATTCTTATCAAATGCAACAACAATTACTGCAGGAGCATTATAACGACATGGTGTTGCCGCATCAATCTTAGCAAGCATTTCATCTAACTATTCAAGAATAACAAATATGCATTAATTCTTTCTATCCAAGTAAAACAGCTGCGGCATCAAAGCTTTCTTCGAAAGTAAGTTTAAGGAATCCAGCTTCAATACGTATAGAATGATCTCCCTGTTCGTAAATATCTTTGATTTCTGCTGTATCTCCGATAGGTATGGATATCTCCTGTCTGCCTTCATGATCAAAAGAATGGATAATGACAAGCATCTTCCCGTCTTTAGTACGGCGAACACCTGCCTGATAGCCCTGCAGATCCCTGTTTGAATTCTGAAATGGTCCGAATCGTTCGGTGACACCGCTTACAATCACCGGCGATGCTTTTTTATAGAAATCAATTCCTCTTCTGGCGAGTTCCCACTGATCTATGCTCAGATCAAATACATCACCCGAAATGCATAAAACTCCATACATAGCAGCACATACGGAGTACGCTATCCGTTTAGGTTCATCCTCTTTTCTGAGAACTGCCCAGATCTGACTCTTCTGTGCCAAAACAAGGTTTTGAAGATCTGCGGCAATAACCGGAATCTCCTTTTCCTCATGAGCATCTGAAAAAGACAGATAATCCGCGAGCTCCATAAATCCGGGCTCCAGTCTGTGACCGCCGGAAGAACATACTTCAATTTCAATACCCGGTACGCTGTCTCTTATCTTACGATAAAAAGCTTTAGTCGCTTCAATGCAGGATCTGAGGCCTTCACCGGCGCTCTCTGCTCCGTCGCATCCGATACCGATAGTATCATTATAATCGATCTTTATATATGAAAAACCGTTATCCCTTAAGAAATCAATGACTTTTTCGGTCAGATAATTGTCAACCCACTCGCTTCTCATATCCCAGAATCTTCTGGTACCTGATATGATCACTTTTCCGTCTCTTGTAAGAAGATGCGCCGTATCATCAACTTTATCGGAGTCTTTTCCTACAACTTCAAGCTCAAACCATATACCTGTCTTCATTCCGGCTTCCCGTATCATGTCGACTGCCTTCTTGATTCCGTTCGGGAACAGGTCCTCAGCCACATTCCATTCACCCATATTGTCCTGCCATCCCTTTACAGAATCGGCATACCATCCGGCATCTATAACAAAATATTCAAAGTCCTTACCATTAATTACCGAAAGCAGTCTTCTTATCACTTCTTCTCCCGGTTCACCCCAGGTCGTGCAATATTCATTGAAGATTGCAGGAAGAGCCGAAACCCTCTGATGCTCAAGAAGCTTATATTTCTGAACATCAAGAAGTCTGTCGCACGATTCAGTAAAGTCACCTTTCAGAGCAGTCACATAACATTCCGGCGTAGTAAATGTATCACCACTTTTAAGATTCTTTCTCCAATGTCCGAATTCATAATCTGCAAGTCCGGCACTCAGACTGAGACCACGATTTATCCTGACTGCCTCTATCTGCCATGATGAAGAACAGGCAGCGGTTACGGCCCAGAATATACCTTCTTCTCTATCCTCTAAAGCCGCAAATGGGAAGAATCCTCTTACAGGCATAGAACCTACATTTCCGAGCTTTTCACATCTTACTCCAAAATTCGCCCATGATGGTTCAAGAAGCAGATCTTCGATAGACCTGATTTCATGACGGCCTTCCTCACTCCACCTGCTTCTGAAACGATGCAGGAACAGCCTGCCTCTTCCTTCGTCCTCCGTATATGGTGTAATGCCGGATATATTTACGGATGAAACTGATTCGATCATTATATCGTCGTCGGAAGTATTAATGACCTTTGTATAAATTCTGACTCCTCTGCATCCCGTGTGAGAAACAACTATATGTTCGGCAGTTATACCGTCCGGGCTTTGCACTGTTGTCGTAATGAACTTGCCGTCCTCATTTTCCTCAACTCTCTGATCTTCATAAATCATTGACATAGTAAGGGCGCTGTTATGTCTTGTCTCTCCTGCGGCAAAACCTATTGATGTAGCATCTCCGGTTACGGATATCTGCACAAGCGGATCGGCTCCTTTTAAATCAAAATGTACATTCTCTTCACCTGACGGAATCAGAGAAAACGAAACCTGCCCATTTGGTGAAATAATATATACAGCCTCCATATCCGAAATCGGTATCCTGATCAAACTTTCTGCCTTACTTATCTTCTTTTCCATACTTTCTCCTCACAAATACCTCTCTGTAAAATGTACTATAATGCCCTCAGGCATTAATCTCCATAGATACAGACCACTCTATAAAAACTATAATGTCATCCGGCACCAATCCACATAGAGACAGACCTCTCTAAAAAATGCACTATAGGGATCCTCCGGCATAATCCGCCAAAGGATCCCTGTGGTAAATACTTTATTGCTTGCTTCCCGATGTGGCAATACCCTCAATAAACTGCTTTTGGAAAATCACATATAGGATGATCATCGGAACACAGGAAATGAGGGCCGCCATCATCAATTCGGGATATTTTTGTGAATACTGGCCGTTCATTTTTGCAAGTGCACTTGCCAGTGTAGTTGCCTTATTATCAGGACATACGATCATAGGCCACATCAGATCTTTATAAGCAAATACTGCCGTAAAGATTCCTAAAGCCACCATTGTTGACTTCGTAAGAGGTGCCATGATGTAGAAAAATGTTTTCGGGATATTACATCCGTCAAGTCTTGCGGCTTCCTCTAGATCGTGAGGCAGCTGCATAAATGCCTGTCTGAACAGGAATGTTCCGAATGCCGAAACCAGACCCGGGAATACCAGACCCATAATGGAATTTGTCCAATGAAGCTTGCTGACCATAACGTACTGCGGAATGATAAATATCTGTACAGGTATCATCATCTGAAGCAGCACCAGACCGAACATCAGATTTTTACCCTTAAAATTCAATCTCGCAAGAGCATATCCGCTGATTGATGATGTAACAATAGCAAGTACTACACGAATAGCTATCATTGCCAGCGTATTCGCATAAAGCAGTACGAAATCCATTGCCTGCACTACATTTCCGAAATTCTTAAACTGCCATTCCTTGGGAATGAGCACGAAAGGATCGACCTGCATTGTTTCAGCTACAGTTTTAAACGCAGTCAGAAACATCCATAGAAATGGTACTATCATCGGAATAGACATCATGATAAGGACAACATATGTTATAAATTTGTCAGTCTTCTTTTTAGATTGCATAAGTCATCTCCCTCTACTCATAATGAACCCATTTCTTCTGGCCGTTCAACTGAATAACTGTAAGTACCATGATCACAGCCAGCAGAAGCACAACTACTACTGCACCGTAACCCTTCTTACTCTGTTCAAAGGAGTATTTATAAAACAGTGATACCAATGTTTCTGTCTTCTTCCATGCCGGGTTGTTAAGATCGATAAGCATATATATCAGATCAAATACCTGCATTGCACCGATCACTCTTGTAACTACAACAAAGAATATTGTAGGCGATATCAGCGGAATGGTTATCTTCGTCAACTGCTGCCATCCGGTAGCGCCGTCCAGAGCAGCTGCTTCATAGAAGTCTCTCGGGACACTCTGAAGCCCTGCCAGGAACAGTACCATGTTATAACCGATTACAGACCATATACCGATAACTGCTATTGAAAAGATTGCAATATTCGGACTGGATATCCAATTAACTTTGATATGGAAAATGTTGTTGATCAGACCAAAGTTTGAATTATAAAGCCACTTCCAAACCATTGCGATTGCTGCGGGTGCAACAACCATAGGCAGGAAAAATATAGTTCTGAAAACGCTGCGGCCCTTCATTTTCTTGTTGAGCAGAACTGCCAGGAAAAGACCGAGCACAACTGATATCGGAACCTCTACAATGGCATACTTGATCGTATTCCACAATGCCTGCCATATCTCTCCATCGCCGAAAACCTTCTGATAGTTTTTAAGCCCGACAAATACGTTACCCTTACCGAAATCTCCGGTCTTATAAAAGCTCTGAATAACTGTCTGGATCATCGGATAAATGTTCAGAATAATAAGACCGAGCATCGTTGGCAGGATAAATAACCAACCCCATAGGTTTTCACTTTTTTGTCTATGTGAAAATTTTCTCTTCACGGGAATCTCCTTTAATAACACTATACCTTTTCAGATCTTGTCTCGCTCTTACGTAAGATTTTCATTCATTTTCAAATCTCGTCATACTCTTACGTAAGAGCACCATACTTTATCAAATCTAGTCTTACTCTTCTGCAAGAGCTTCATTCATTTCTTCTGCAATTTCCTTGCATACTTCATCAACCGGTCTTTCACCTGTCCATGCATCCTGAAGCTTCTCGATCATCATATCTTCCCAGATTGTTGTATCTCTTGAGTAAGGTCTGAATACAAGCTTTGCATCAAGCATCTTCATATGTCCGTTAAGATCGAAGCAATCTACGCTCTTAACCCATGCATCAGATGTTCCGATGTAAGCTGACATTGTAACACCAAGCTCTGCCTGCTTGAGCTGAGCTTCCTTAGAACCAAGATACTCTATAAGACTCCATGCTGCTTCAGGATTCTTTGTATTTGCTGCTGCAGCCCATCCAAGACCGTTATATATTGATACTCTGTCATCAGGTGTTGATGTATATGGAAGAACAGCTACATCACAGTTTGCTGCAGCATATTCGTTATCACGATAACCTGCAAGCATCCATGAACCATTGATTGACATTGCTGTTTTACCTGCACAAAGAAGTTCGTTAGGTGCAGTCTCTGAAACTGTTGCAAGATCAGGGCATGAACCTTCAGCTATCATATCTGTAAAAAGCTGTACAGCCTTGATGGAATTCGGATCATCCATACCTGACTTCTTCTTATCATCACTGATTACATATCCACCCATTGAATAGATGGTATTGTAGTAACCTTCCTGGTTGTTTCCAGGTGCAAGAGCAAATCCCCAATGGTCCTCATTTGTAAGCTTCTTTGCTGCTTCACGGAAATCATCCCATGTCCATGTTTCATCAGGATAAGCAACGCCCATCTCATCAAAGATTGTCTTGTTATACCAAAGTGCGATAGTATCTATATCCTTAGGTACGGCATACTGTCTTCCGTCTGACTGATAGAGATTTACGATACCCTCATAATAATTTGCCAGATCAATCTTATCACTTGAAGCGATCAGATCTGTAAGGTCGAGAAGCTGATCATTTTCCATATATTTCTGGGCTACATTTGAATGCATCCAGAATACGTCAGGAAGCTCACCACCTGTAGCACCTGCTTCAAGGAGTGTCCAGTAATCATTCCAGTCAACAACCTGAATTGTAGCCTGAACACCGGACTCTGCACTCCATTCATCCACGATCTGCTGGAGTCCGGGTCTCTGTCCTTCATCCCAGATTGTAATGGACAGCTGTCCTTCAACACTGCTGCCGATATTTTCCGGTTCTGTATCTGCCTCTGTCGTAGGTGTCTCAGACTGTGCTTCAGTCTTGGTAACCGTTTCTTCTATCACAGCTGCAGTAGTCGTCTCAGCTGTACCTCCGCCGCATGCTACAAGATTCATAGCCATTACAGCACCTAAAAGTAAAGATGTTATCTTCTTTCTCTTCATAAGATTTTCTCCCCATTAAATATTACATAGTTATATATATCAATCACGTTTCACCCTATACCAATCATGATCTCAACTACATACATATTGTAAGTTTGCCGATGTCATTTTGGTATGGATTTTGGTGCGGTATTCATGTCATTTTGTGATTTATTTCACTTCCAGAACTTCCACATAGGATACGAAATCCTGCCCGATAGTCATACCGTTCGGATTCAGTCTTCCAAGTGTCACACCCATATTCATCAGTTCGTCACCGTAGTATTCTTCACCCTTAAGAATATATTTCTCATCCGGCAGCAGACCTGCGAGCTTCAGGAATCCCGGAAGCTGATTTACATTTGATCTCAGACAATACAGAGCAAAGATTGCTTTCTTTCTGTCCTCTGATACTACCATCCAAGCAGCCTGATCTTCCTCAAAAGGAGATCTGAGCCTGTAAAATGTACCGAACTGGAACAGCTCACGATATTTCTTCATAAAGAGTATCTGCTTCTTCACCACTTCAAATTCCTCAGAGCTTATATGATTCAGATCCAGCTCATATCCGAAGGTACCGAAGTAAGCTACATTTGCTCTGGTTTCAATCGATGTACTGCGTCCTGTCTGCTGATTCGGGACAGCCGATACATGAGCACCGATCGATGAAATCGGATAACCGTAGCTTGTTCCGTATTGGATTCTTATGCGATCGATAGCGTCCGTATTATCCGAGCACCAGGCCTGCGGCGCATAATATATCATTCCGGCATCAAAACGATTGCCGCCTGATGAACATGATTCAAAAAGAATATCAGGGAAATCCGCACGCAGCCATTCATACAGCCTGTATACTCCCATAATATATTTGTGATAAACCATGCCCTGCTCTTCCGGCGGAATCTTTGCACTGTAAACCTCGGTCAGGGATCTGTTCATGTCCCATTTGATATAGCTTACGGATGCATTTGTCATCACCTTCTTAAGAGCTTTATAAATGTAATCCACAACCTCTCTTCTGGAAAAATCCAGAACCATCTGATGTCTTCCGAGTGACGACTTTCTGCCCGGTGTCTTAAGCGCCCATTCCGGATGTCTTCTGTACAGATTACTGTCCGGATTGACCATCTCCGGCTCTATCCAGAAACCGAACTTCATACCAAGTGCATTTATCTTCCTTGCTAGTCCTCTGATTCCATCGGGAAGCTTCTTCGGATTCTCAACCCAGTCTCCGAGTCCCGCAAAATCATCATTTCTCTCGCCAAACCATCCGTCATCCAGAACAAAGAGTTCAACGCCCGCTTCTTTGGCTTTTTGGGCAATTTCCAGGATTCTTTCCTCATCGAAATCCATGAAAGTCGCCTCCCAATTGTTGAGAAGGATCGGCCTTGGCGTATTCTTCCATTTACCTCTTACAAGGTTATTGTTATAAAGCTTGTGATAAGTCTGGCTCAGTTCATTCAGGCCTTCATCGGTTCTTGCAATCACAACCTCTGGAGTATCAAATGACTCTCCCTTTTTGAGCGGCCAGGTGAATCTGTCAGGATGAATTCCCATAAGAAGTCTCAGACGACCAAATGTATCACACTCGCCTTTTGCTATGAAATTGCCGCTGTAGACAAGCGACATACCTATCGCTTCGCCGGAAAAATCATTTGTTTCAGGCCGTTTGATAATCACGAAAGGATTCTGATTTGCACTGGATATTCCGCGTTTACTCTCAATCGAAACGCTGCCGGCCGAAAGTTTCTTTACCACAGGTATTCTCTCTCTGGCCCATGCTCCGGAAAACTGCATCCATTCATACTTCTGGTCAGCCAGATCAAGGCACATGCTGAGTGCACGAGTAAGTTTAACCTGCGCTGTTCCTTTATTTGAAAATGTTACATGTCTTGCAATTACAGGATATTTTTCAAAGATTGTATAAGATAAAGTCATCGTAACCTTCGTCAGGTCGTCTTCCAGAGTAACCTCAAGTGTCATGGCTTCATCATCGCTCGCATAAGTTGCAGGAAGGCCTTTTATTTCCTTCTTTCCCTTAAATATGCGATGTTTCAAATAAGTGAAGCTGCTCACCTTAGATCCGTTGTCTGTCTCAATCTCATAAGCCTGAGTACCGAAATCCGTTGCCCCAAAGCAAGGATATTCCTGGCGATTCAGCTCCTGAGAATAGGATTCCGTATCCGGATCCAAAGCCACATTTGGAAGACCAAAACGATTCACGACATAAGACATGTCCGCTTTATCATGCACACGTTTGCCGAAATATATATTTCCGAGATCACCCAAAGGAGTGATGCACATGATATAACTGATCTTATCGTTATACAAATGATATTGTTTTGATTTGCTATGCCATTTAATGTCCATTCGTAAAAGCCTTTCATTTTTACTATGATTGGTAAGGTAATATAAATATACCCCAGGCCGAAATATCCGAGACATGGCGTTATTTGATATAAACATGTCAAAATGTGACAAAATGGATGTCATTTAACAACATCATATTGCGAAAAATATTACTACTCTTGTATAATTACTCAAAACAGTGACAGGATATGATGACGGAATAAATTGCAGGATTCGATAACATAATCTGATGCCATGATTCAATGACAGAATTTTATGTCAGGATTCGATGGCGGAATTTATAACAAAACTTAATTGCGGAATTTGATGACGAGATTTGATGGCTGTAACAAAACTAATTTCCAAGTATTACGGGAGATGATCATATGGAACAAAAACTCGTTGGATGTGATTTTTGTAAATTCGTAAACTATGAAGATTCGGATGATTTTTATCTGTATGAAGTAGGCAGAAATAAGTGCGAACCGAATTATTCCTATGAGCACTTTGTTAAAAACCGAATCATAGTACATTTTGTAATAAGGGGAAAGGGTTATCTGCATATAAATAACCGCAGATATGAGATTCACCAGCATCAGGCATTCCTGATACCCGACAGTGTAAGGGGATTTTATCAGGCTGACGCGGATGATCCGTGGGAATACATATGGTTCCATATCGGCGGTCCGAAGATTCCGCAGATTCTGAAAGAAGCCGGGCTTACTTCGGATCATCCGGTATATACATCCATCGGTCATTCCAAGGAAATCGAGGAACTGGCTATGGATATTCTCAAGCATTACAAGAGACAATACTACTGCATCGGAACCTTATATAAGCTTTGCGACTACATGATTGAAAGCTCCGCAGCCAGGGAGGAAAAAGTCCAGAACAATTCTCTTGTCTATATCAGAAATGTAATCTCCTACATCAGACTTAAATATGCAGAGCCGATCAAGATTGACAACATCGCACTCTCTCTTGGGCTGAACCGAAGCTATCTGACCAGACTTTTCAAAGAAGCTACCGGTTACTCACTTCAGGAATATCTGTTAACATATAGAATGAAGATGGCCGTAAAGCTTATGGAAGATGAATCACTCAGCATAAATCAGCTCGCTGAAAATGTAGGATACAGCGATCCTTTCACATTTTCCAAGGCCTTCAAACGGCATTTTGGAAAATCTCCATCGGAATACAGAAAAAGTCCGCAGAAGCATTAAAGCTCCTGCGGACTGATTAAATATTTACTGTTCCGATTTCATGATAACCGGTTTACCTTCTGAATCCAGTAAAGGTGTAATTCCTCCGGCATAACCTGATTTCCATGTCAGATAGCAGACTCCTGTCTCCTTATCAACAAAGACTTTCTTTAATCCATCATCTGACAAAGAACTTCCTTCATCGTAAACTAGTTCAAATCTCTTGTCTTTCTTCATTTACCTTATCCTCACTTTCTTTCAACGGTACTATATCGCATTTAATTGATAGGACCATTCTGCGACATACCCGATAGAAGTGATTATAGCACACATTTCTTATAAAATTGATATAGAAAAATTAAAATGTTATGAAGTGAAAAAGCCCTCACCCCTTTAAGGGGAGGGCTTTACACCTCATCCGGCGCTATCGCACCACCTTCCCCAAAGGGGAAGGCTGATTACCTCATATAGTCGGCGGAATCTAATCCCAGAAACTTGTTACATTCAGCGGATTTCTCCGGCCAATGCTCCGGAAGCCATTCCCCGAATCTTTCATATACATCCTCTGATGTGCCCTTTTTTATTATCTCAATAAGTATCGATGGGTCAGTCTCATAATCATCGTATTTTGTCTTGCTTGCAACTTCTCCAATATTCTTTATGACATCATCTCCATATTCATCATACAGGAAGCAGACAAATCTGAAACCATACTGATAATCAAGCTGCTCGATATTATCATCATCATCCGAAATGTACCAGTACGCCCTCTCAGGATTCTCATATATTCCCGCATCTCGAAGCTTTTCTTCTCCTAAGTCATCAACATACTGCACCATCGAAAAATCTCTATAATCATGCTTCATCATAAGCTCATATTCAGAATAAAGCGCAACACCTTCCTCCATAACATCACCAAGATACGGACTCTGTCTTAAGCGAAGCACATGTGCAAGTTCATGATATACCGTTCCTTCCGAACCACTTATTCCGCTTTCTGTAAAGTCATCATCATATAAAATGCATTCATTAACTGTAGCACATTCTATATTTCCATTCTCCGGATCATTCAGTACAAAGATATTGATCTTATCACAATCTTCATTGATTCCCACGAACTGTCCGTCAAAATGATAATCTCTCCAATAACTGTCGCCGTCATCTTCACCATCAGAATACTTCATATGCTCAACCTCTTCGAGTTCAGCCATAATCTGATCTACAAAAACTGCTGTATCTCCCGGAACCTCCGTATCCTTCTGAAAGAAAATGAAGAAATCATCTCCTTCGTAATATGTATGCTTATCAAACTTCACAATCTCATCCGGATCGCCGCTGAATATTACCCTGGCATACGCTCCATCTGCTTCGTCAGAAATATGCGTCTTCCCGTCTTCCGGGATATCGTTTATTTCTGATAGATTTTCAGTATTCGAAGCGGCACTCATATTCTCAGATGATTCTCCGGCTTTAACATCTTCCTGTGCATTCTCTGTTACATCTTCCTGTGCATTCTCTTTAGCATCTTCACGTACATTCTCTGTTACATTTTCCTGTACATTTTCTTTAACATCTTTCTGTACATTCTCTGTAACTTCTTCCTGTACATTTTCTGTTATATAATCAGCTTCTTTAACGACTTCCGTTACATCTTCACCGGATTTATCGGAGCCGCAGCCGGTCAAGCCCAGCATCAATAAGCATGCTGCTGTCGGAACAGAAACTATTCTCATGAATCTTTTTAATTTCCTAAACATCCTTACTTCCCCTACTCCAAAACGATCTTATCCAGCACATCATGGATATCTTCATCGTTCATTTCTTCAAAGTATATGAACCCTCTGTATATATCGTACGAAAGAATAACATAGGTTCTTGTACCCTTTCTTGTCCAATTATCCACATCTGCCTCAATATCATCCACTAGCGTAAATGTAATGCCATTAGCCGAAACATAATTCCTTGTATTTGCTGTCTTATTCATGCAGACACTATACACAGAATCCTCTGATTCACCCGGCATGATTGACTGATCAAGATATATTTTATGTCCCTTGTAATCAAATATCGTATCAAGAGCTCTTTCAAATGCATCGCTTTTAACAACCTGCCCGCCTGATGTTTCTTCTGTCACAACATAACATACGCTCGTCGGAGTACCGATCGGTTCACTGAAAATATTCGGAAATTCCGAATCCTTAATTGCATCTTCATACGTATTATAGTAATAATACGAATTCTGATATACTCCGTTTGTCAGGACAACTTCCTTGGAATACCAAAGGTCTCCCTCTTTACCTTCTTCGGTTCCGATTCTCTCTTCAGGTACATCTTCCCACGGTTCTGCAAGATCTTCATCATTTGCAGTACCGCCAACAGTAACTCCATGCTCGGAAACCTCAGACTTGTCCAAAATTAATTTTGCCGCATACACGGCAGGTGTTCCGATTGCGAAAAATAGTAAGAAAACTACAGCCACTTTATAAATCCAGGATATCGGATACCTTGCATTTCTTAATCTTCTATCTCTTTCTTCTGAATTCTTACCGTCTTTCAGCTCACTGTCAGCCTCATTCAAACTTCTGATCTTATCCATCAACGATCTGTTCACATCATTGTCGGGTAAATTTGAAGGCTTCAGAGCATTATTTAGAAATATATCTAATTTTTCATCTGTCATAATCCATTTTCTCCTTCAATATTTTTCGTGCTTTATTCATCCTGCTCTTTACCGTTCCTGCAGGAATTCGAAGCACTGATGCAATATCATCGATTGACATTTCCTCCATGTAGTACATCAGAATCACTGTTCTAAACTTATCCGGAAGTGCCATAACCAAACGTCTCAGCTTATTCTTCTCTTCCTTGCTTATAACTTCATCCTCTACGGAAATCTCCGTCGACTCAAGTAATTCAACCTCTTCATCATCAAGGCAGGCCGTACCGAAGTTCTTCTCTCTTCTGGCCCGCTTCCTCTTCACATTGTTCCATATATTGGATGCAATAGTGATGAGATATGACTTAGGATTACCATCATCCTCGATTTCATTTTTTTCAAATGCAACGAGAAATGTCTGCTGATACAGATCATCCGCATCCTCCTTGTTACGTGTCAAATATAAACAGAAGGAATACACATCTCTTCCAAATTTTTCTATGTACTTTTCAAATCGTTCAGAGTCCATGTCACTCTCCCAACAACGTTGTTCGCTTACATATATTGTTTTCACCAAATGCGTATTGGTTCAATTTTTTATAACCCTCCCTTGGAGGGAAGGCTGTCATCCCTACATTATAAAAGCCTTCCCCAAAAAGGGGAAGGCTATACTTACCCATACTGTTTAGATATTTTTTTTCCTTTAGATGCTCTTATTCCATTAATCCCCATGGATTAGTTAGAGGATCAATATCCACCTTTCCAATTATAATGGTACCTGAAGGCAATCATTCAAGCTCGTCTATAATTACATTTCCGGTTGGATAGTAAATGATATGTCGTAATCCCTGCTCATCATCGAAGAGAATCCTGTCATCGTCATATTCGATATCGAACTTCCCTTCATATTCTGCAATCATGTCACCCTCAACATCATAAACCGTTACCCTTCTTTTTATGCCACCGTTGAAGTTGCTTTCCTGAGTCTTCAGAGCTCTTTTTCCGGCTTCTGTTCCATTATAATACCATATACCAATTGCCCATGAGCCAATTATGATCAAAAGTCCTGCTAATGTAACTCCTATACTTATACCCTTTTTGTCTTTCTTCTTGGTCTCATTGTTTAATGCAATAACACAAGATATTATTACTATTGTCAGTACTGACAAGCCGATTATGGCTCCTCCTGTCATGATGCATTGCCTCCTTATGTGATTATTTATTTTATATTATATTATATTCTTTTATTATAATATTTTAATTCTATATTGCCAGCCTCTCTCAATATGAGCATTTATGAGAATCGCCCTTACATCTTAACTACAAAGATTTAAATGTTAGATTCTGCCAAGTTTTTATATCGTTCACATTTCCACTAAATCGCACCAACTTCACCGAGTACTGTGTAGTTCATTCCCTTCTTACCAAACTCCGACTTGACCAATGCGATACTGCTGACTTTCATCTTCATTTTCGGGAAGAAACTCGGAAGGCATGCCCTGCCATGAGTAAACTCGCCTTTACGTACCAACGTGATATGTGGAGAGAACTTCTTCCTGTCAAAAGGAATCTCATAATCAGAAAGTTTCTTCCTGAGGCTCTTCACCAGGGAAATGAGATACGGATTATCTTTAAGTCCTGCCCAGTACAGATCACCGAAGTTTCCTATTCCGTCAATCTCTATCGTGAATTCCTTAAAATCCAACTCTTCCAAAGCAGCCAGCACCTTATCCGGATTACCATACTCACCTATAAATGCGAGCGTAAGATGCAGATTCTCTTCGCGTGTGTACTTACCGTTAAGGCCGCATTTCTTCAAATTCCCCTGAACAATTTTCAGAGATGAAAGTATTGTGTTGTCAAATTCAATAGCAATGAATAGTCTCATAATATTCTAAATGTACCACATACGATTATTCTTTATCCATACGTTTATTCTATATGCCCGAATCGTCCAATACGATCTGTAGTCTCTTATGATGAATCCGCAAGAATTCCTTATAATTCTCACGTGCCTTATCAGAAAGTCTGTAATTGCTCGAACAACGGAGTTTCGCAATTTCACCTTTCACCTTAAGCGGAATATCCTGTTCCAGGATACCACTGTCATATAAATCCATGTCGAAGAATTTACCGTCCTTGCCGTTATTCAGGCATTTGTTATAAAAATCATAAATGTTTGTCGGCTTGTTTCCCTTTGCCCAGGGCAGGTATGGCAGATAAAACAGTATCTCACCATATGCATCATCCAGATTGAAGATGATACGGAATCTCCTTGGCGTGTTATGAGTTGGGTGCAGATATCCATTTCCCGGAGAGAATACCTCTTCTCTTCTCTCGATTATAAAATCATCGGTTTTGAATACACTTACCCGGGCACGTGCAACCAGTCCGACATGCTTTAAATACTCAAGCCTCTTCGGAAATGTCTGATTAGCGAGCGGTGTAAGAAACCTATTATATCCACATGATATACAGCTCACATCTTCATATATTCGTTCATCGGTGCATTTGCTTCTTTCCTTATAATTCTCCACTCTGAACTGCGTATCATGTATCACTGATCTTGTTGAAAAGAATTCATAACATTCCCATCCGGGTCTTCTTCCGAAATCCTGAGGAATTTCCCAATCCTCAAGTAAATCGCTCTTATTCCTTGTTTCGAGTGCATTATACTCCAGAACTTCAACACTGTCCGGAATTTTAACCCCCGATATATTTGTATGATCAAATGCCCAATTATGTATATGCTTCAGGCCATTCGGAAGAATCACTTTCTTAAGCGAAGAACCCCAAAATGCCATATATCCTATTGATGTGACATTTTCAGGTACTGCATATACCTCATCCTCGGTTTTGCACCGTATCAACATGTTGTCGAGTATCAGAATGTCATTTTTCTCTAAGAAAGGTGTTCCATCAAAAAAGCATCTGCCCGTATCATCACCGGTGATATACTCGAGGCCTATAACCTCTTCAAGCCCCGAGGATACAAATACAGCTCCATCCAAATATACTTTCCCCGAAAATGTAGCTTTCTTCAGGTTCTTGCAGATGCCAAATGCTCCATATCCTATATATCTGACGGTATCCGGTATTGTAACTTCCGTAATTTCTTCATTAATTGCAAATGCCCACGTCTCAATCTTAGTCACGGGCATCCCATCTATAAAGTCCGGAATCACTACTTTCTTATCATTTCCCAGATACTTTTTGATTTGCACTTTACCGTGCTTGATCTTTAATTTATATTCTTTTATCGCATCATAAACAGATAGTTCCATAATACCATAATACCTTAATCTTTTTGCTTAAAATCAAAAACCATGTTATATTAATCTTAGCCGAATTTATAGAATGAGGCCTTATAAGAAACGGCGTAGTTTAAGGGAAAACGCAGGCCAAACCTTGGAAAGAAATTTCCATAACCACGGCTGAGCATTTCGGCGGTTTGAACCCGCCCGCCGTTTTTTTTGATGCAATTTGGAATGCATTTTACGACAAATAAAATATTATTCACGACACTTAACATTCATTTATAAGCAGTTTTGTATATTATATAATTACGAAGGGACCATTTTCAATATTATTAAATCGGTGAAGCAATCTGTCACCGGAAGGAATGGGGGGGATTATATGAATATTTTGAATATTATGAATTTTTTGAATTTTTTGAATAATATGAATTATGATGTTGAAGCAGAAAAATCACATCTCCCAGCTATTATATTTGTGGAATGCTTTGTTTCAATCCATATGACAGTTTTTGTATTAAAGCCATTATCCAAAATGATTTCTAAAGACAACAGTAAGATTGTTTTTTATATTTTATTTGGAATCAGAGCAGCGGTATTAATATACTGTGATATTATTGGCTATTATGAAATTGCTATAATAGATTTTTTAGCTATATTTGTAGGTACATTTATTATAATTCCTTTACTTAGAAAAATAACAGGTACAAATCGCAGTAGTGGACATGAAATAGATGATTTTTATATTCAGAATCGTAAATCCACTATTTATAGAATTAATGGTCATGATATTTATAAGAGTCCTATCACAGATAGATCTGATGATCCTGATTTTCATATGCGTCCTGTTACAGATATATCTGATGATCCTGAAACTGCTGGTCCGGTCTCTACATTTGTTATGATAAAATGTGATATATGTGGAGATAAATATCCTATAACATATAAATACTGTCCCGGCTGTGGAGCATTACTAACCGGTAATATTGTTAATGAGGAGAATGATGGAACTGATGAGACTGATAATTATATAGATTAATACATAAAAAAGCCTTCCCTCATCGGGAAGGCTTTTGTCTCATCCTGCGCTTCGCACTGTACTGTACAATATACTAACAGAATCGAAAAAACAAGGAAATTATTAGTAAATCAACCTCTTATCAATCAGGAAATAAGAATCTTATACTAACAAAATTGAGTAATCAGGCAAATTGTTAGTAAATCAGCCCCTATTCAATCGGGAAATAAGAATCATATACTAACAGAATTGAGTAATCAAGCAAAATTGTTAGTAAATCAACCTCTTATCAATCAGGAAATAAGAATCTTATACTAACAAAATTGAGAAATCAAGCAAATTGTTAGTAAATCAACCTCTAATCAATCAGGGAATAAAAATATCATACTAACAGAATTGAGAAATCAGGCAAATTGTTAGTAAATTCCCCTCATCCGGTGTCACGCACCCCTTTCGATATAAAAAATGCACTCCCCTTGAGGGTAAGGCTGATTCATTGTACTGATTCATTGTAACAATCCGTTTATTATCCGATCATCTCCAGTTCTCGAAGAATTCCAGAATGAGCTCATTTACACTGAAGCCGTCAAGCTCCTTAGTAGGCCATCCGTGCTTACCATCATTCACAACGACGCTCCAAACCATGTCTTTATCCGAGTCCGCTCCGTACTTGCATAGGATTGAACCATCTCCTATCTCGTCTTCGGACTTCTTCTCAAGTCCGTTTGAAGAAGCCATGTAATCAATGACATCCTCAATAGCGGGATCAAGAGCTGTCTTTGAACTGCCATCGAAATTCTTCGGAATGGATTCGTCGTTCTCTCCGTAGACTACAAGCATTCCAACGTCGTTCTTTTCAGGACGCACCTTCCAAAGCGTCTTACAAAGATCACCGCCGACACTAACACAAGCAAGAACTGTATCCTGAGCTTCAAGCGCGAGTCTGAAGTTCATAAATCCGCCGTTTGAGAAACCGGCGCAGAACACATGCTCCTTGTCGATTGAGTACTCATCAGCAAGATAGTTTACGAGAGCTTTAATGAATCCCACATCGTCGTTATCAGGCTCGAGCCTTCCGTAATTCCAGCTCCTAGAGTTTCTTCCGGCCTTCCCGTTGACAGTTCCGCCAACATAGCAGACAGCGTAGCCCTTCGGAAGCGCGTCATTATCAAAACCACTGGTGCGGCGGAAGTTTTCGGGTGAATCACCGGCTCCATGAAACATCACGATGAGAGGCGCATTTTCGACTTCATCCGGAAGGGAGAGAATGAAATCATGCTTTACTCCATCATAGGTGCATGTGAAGGCATTTTCTTTTGTTTCAGATATGTCCTCGAGATCCAGGACGACGCGTTCTGTGGTTGATTCTACAGGATCTGTATCTGTAGCTGATTCTGCTGTATCTGTCTCTGTTGCTGCTTCTGTAGTATCTGTTTCTGTGGCTGATTCTGTAGTCTCTGTCTCAGTTGTTGATTCTTCTGTCTCCGCCTCTGTGGCAGCTTCTGTTGAGCTTTCCGTTATTGCTTCGGTCTTATTGTCAGCACTCGTATTCGGCTGTGGAGAAGATTCTCTTTCTCCGCATCCGAATAATGAAAAAACGAGCGACAGTACCAGAAAAGATGTGAATAGTTTTTTCATTTGTATTCCCCCTTTAATCATATAATCTGTTTCGTGTTGTTAAATGTAGCGGTACCATTCCCATAATCATGACCCTATCTTTGTTCAAGTATTTATACCTGTGGATGCTCTCTGAGCCATTCAACTATGTCATCACTCTCATACATAGGCTTTCCGTCTATAAAGAGACATGGAACCTGCTGCTTACCCCCTACACTGATAAGCTCAAGGCGGTCCAGCTCATTCTTATGAATGTTGTGATACTCAATATCCGTGCGTCCGCTTTCTTCTATTTCCCTAATAACCTTACGGCAATATGGACATGTTTCAAACATATAAAGCTTTAATTCCATTTTGATTTTCCTCTTAAATGTATCATCTCTTAAATACTTTTCTTAACAATATTACAGGCAGGAAAGATAAAAAATGGCAGAAAAGCATTTTAATTCCAATATCCATCCAGTCACCGTCCAAACTCATCGTAGCTCCGATCAAAGAAGTAAATTCAAAGACTATATTGAATACAATCCACCCGATGCAATTTTTCAGATTCAGATAATTATTCGGAGCAGCTCCATTTCTTTGCTGAATTGATACAATCAGCGCAAGTATTAAAACTACCGGAACTATGGATATAAGAATACCGATGACACTCCAGGCAAGAAAAAACAAGGCACTTCCAAAAAAGCCGCGTTGGTACTTTCCGATGTAATAGATCAGTTTAAATATAACTATTGCTAGCAATATTCCTATATCCAAAACCAATGAAATATTTAATCTGTTTTTATAATTCAATTTATTTATCTCCACATTTTATTACTTAACAGCATTTTACAAACGACCAGTCAAATTTTTCTATTTTCTATAACTCCCACATCTGATACCCTTGTCTTCTGGCCGAATCATATACAGGCTTCATATTTGACTCAAGAATCTTAAAAAATGCTTCTCTCGAATTTCCTACTCTATACAGTTCCTGATTTGCCCATATAGAATGCAGGTTATCTCTGTAACATTTCTCAAAGAGCTTTCTGATAACCTCTTTGGAATTGATCTCTTCATACATTATAAACTGATTTTCGGCAAACTTCTTAAAGAAGGGATCCCACTTGGGAAGTTTGTTACTCTTGCTGGAATTAAGGCTGCTATCCATAGGCATAAGGTTCCAGAGTTCATCATTCATCACAAATGACCACGGGACGAAATGATCAACATCAAATCCATCTGCCTCTATTATATCTTCCGTAAAAACATCATGAATCTCATGGATATCCATTATAGAAGTCCAAAGCTTTCGTACATTTGAAAGCTTCCTCATCTTATCATTCAGCGGTGCAAGCTTATATACAAGCCCCGGAACATCTGGATTGTTGTTCTGCAGCCACTTAACCTTCTCATACTGTATCCAGCCAAGTATCGCCACCGTATTATCCTGAATCATCTGTATCCAGTCCTTATTGAAGATAACTTCCTTCTGAAGATTAGGTCCCTTTCCTAAAATGTACGGCAGCTGCTCATATGTACTATTAAACATTTCAATATAAGTAACCAGTCTTGTAATGCTCTCCCAATTTACATTCTGATCATGCCTGGCAAAGAAACCTGCGAGTGCACGGTACGGAACCATATTTGTGAGCTGTTTCTTCTCCTGAAGCAGCTCGCTGTTATGCTTTTTAATCGCATCCTTTATTTCCATTTTAGATGCGCTGCTCTTAAGATCACTGATCTCGCAGAGCTTTAATACAGCTCTTTCGAGTCCATCCTTAACATCTCCGGAAATTATCCCACTAAGATGAATATGAAATTCAACTACAGAATACCATGCATTTGCAATCATCTCATCAATAATATCATTAAATGTAGTTTCCTCAACACCCTCAGATATCAGATTTACAATCGCTTCAAGCCAGTAGAATTTATAACAATAAGAAGGGTCCTTCATCATATTTGAGAACCCTTCTATATCGAGATTATTCTGATATTCAGTGCCCAGCACCTGTAAGATATCATTCTGAAATTGCATTAATTAACCCCATAAATACATTTAACCTATGATTACATTTAATCTAAGATTACATTTAATCTATGATTCATCGATTGATTGGATTTGCATAGACTGGTAAGGTCACGAACCTTGCTTCCCAACCTGCTGCTTTATTTCATCCATTTCCTTAACAATGGATTTCATCCGATCAATCTCCATATGAAGATTATCGATTTCTCTTTCCTGTTCTTTAATCTTCTTATCCTGTCTCTTATCAGTAAGTGTAGCTTCGAGCTTTAGGCTTCCGGAGCAGATCATCCAAATGATTTTTATAATGAGGAATAAGACTGCCAACGCTCCTATGGCAGCAAATACTAAAACCACGTTCTGTACATCCCTGTACTGCATTATCATATCTCTGAATGTTTCCATAGCTATACCACCTTTAAAAATATATTATTCTATAAATTATCCAACAGCTTATTTACTGCCAAATTAAATTCTTCAACAGATATTTCGCCATTTTCATATTGTATTTTTAAGGTCTTCAATTCTTCGCCTGTTTTATCATTTGATTCTGCAACCGTTTCAGTATTTGAGGAATTTACATCATTATCGGACAAAGCATTATCAGAGCTTCCATCTTTATCCATAAATGATTCAACCTTATTCCCTATAGTATCTTTAACATTTCCAACTGTATTTTTCACTTTTCCCAAAAGATTCTTTGCATATGCACCTACATCAACAGCCTGCTCCTTTTTTACGTCCTCTATTTCGCCAGCATTTGCAGCTTCTATTTTTTCTTTTTTGTCTTTCTTTTCCTTTTTCTTGTCAAGAGAAGCTATAGCTTCTTTAACTTTATTATATCCATCCAATACACTATATAAGTGTATATTTCTCCCGTAAAATATATACTTTTCTTTAGCCTGAATTACTAAAGCCTCTATCATTTCGATACTGGCTGATTTATCCTTTCCCATAAGCGCATAATTTGGATTATTCTTAAATACTTCAGCGGCATGTCCATCAGCATGATAAACCAAAACCGGAACCTCATCTATAGCAATCCACATTCTTCTCCCAGCTGCATTCTCACATTCAAACTTCTTTACCTTTGATCTGAGAATACCTGTCATCTTCTCATCTACAATAGAAGCATAAGGTTCCATAGTTTCAAATAAATACTTTGTTGAAGACAAAAAATTCTTCGGAGGTATTTCTCTGAATACCGGTCTAAAAATATATTCCTTCTTAACAATACGATAATCCTTTATTGATTTTATCTCAATCGGAGTACCGCATATTTCCACATATTTATCCATCTAAATCCCTCCGCATCATTGTATTCATCTACATACTTAGTTCTTTACAATTTACATAAACGTTTTACGAAATAGATTTGATAACCTTCTCATAAACCGAGAACGTATTATTATCAAAGAGAATCCAATATACATCATCTATTTTGTCAGGATTATCAATTAGAAAACTATTTACAGCATTTACTGCAACTTCTGCGGCCTCTTCCACAGGATATCCAAATATTCCCGTAGATATGGATGGAAATGCAATCGTCCTGATTCCATTATCTATTGCAGCTTTAAGAGAATTAATATAGCAATTCTTAAGCGTATCTGCTTCTCCACGGCCTCCACCATGCCATCTCGGTCCAACTGTATGAATAATATAATCACACGGCAGCTTATAGGCTTTTGTGATCTTAGCTTCGCCCATATGGCATCCCCCAAGGGTTCTGCACTCTTCTAACAGTTCAGGCCCTGCAGCAAAATGTATGGCACCGTCAACACCTCCGCCTCCAAGCAGGCTTTCATTAGCGGCATTTACAATAGCCTCAACATCTGAGATTTTTGTTATATCACCTTTTCTTGCAATTAGCATATCAAGACACTCCTGTAAACTGCAACATCCAAATGTATTTCAATGTTCATATAGTTGATCAGTTTTGTTTTTCGCATATTTCATTCTGCTTATTTCTTCTTCAAGCTTTTTATTCTCTTCCTGAAGTTTAAGCATTTCATACTCAGCTTTCAACTCAGCATTACGCCGTTTTTCATCTTCATAGGTTGTTATATTATATTTATCCTTAATTCTTTTATCTTCTTCTTGCTGTTTTGCAACTGCCTGATTTATATCTATCTGATTGAATGATATCCTCACCAGAATATATGCAATTATTGAAACAATAAAGATTATTAAGAAAACTATTAGAACTATTTTACTTATTTCCATAATATCTTCTTTAAATTCTCCTCAATAACTTAAACATCAAACAAATGTTTGTGAAAACCAAAAGCCATCATCCACGCATATAAATGGAATTTATAGTTCATCGTATTTCTGAGAATTTCCTTTAGCCTTCTCAACAGGATATTTCTTCTCATTCTTTTCCATTTTAGAATTGACTATCTCATCCTCATCAAGTCCGAGAGCATCAAGCATATTCCTGCAATATACAAGCACATCCGCCAGCTCTTCCTTTACATGTTCCAGATCATATTCAGTGCCGCTCCACTGAAAACATTCAAGCAATTCTGCCGCCTCTATACTTATTGACTTTGCCAGATTCTCCGGAGAATGAAACTGCTCCCAATCTCTGTCACTAGTAAACTTCCTGATTCTATCTATTGTTTCTTTATTCATATAATCCTCTTGCTATCACTTTGAATTCTAATAATAACGTAAATGTATTTTATCTGATCTTATACTTCAATCCTTATCACGATTACGAATGTATATCACTATTCCGGATACTATTGCAATAATAGCAGCGAAAAGAAAAACATAATTTCCGTAACCATAACGTACACCATCCCCGACTTCCATCCTTACATTGTCAAAAACACCATATCTATATAAGTATATTATCAACATGATAATTCCAATTCCGATATTGATTTTTCCTCGTTTTGCAATTGAGCTTATAATAAGACCGAGAAAGAGAATGAATGACAAAATTAAATAATTATGTGACATTGCATAGAGCGATAAAGATACCATATTTCCAGAATCTCCCCCGGATATATAAGGCAGGAATGTTGATAATACAGCAAGAACACCAGAAATTCCACCTAAATTCAATCCAGCATTGAAGAAGTTTTTGAGAGGCTTCTTTTGCGCCGAATTCCGAAGTTGTTCCAGTTCTTTCCGTTCCATATATTCCTGATACCACGGATCATCTTGAGCATATAACGATTGATCTTTTTGCTGAACTGAATAATCGCTGATCATATAACCACATATGTTACATACAGTAGCATCGTCAGGTATCATATTATTACATTTTGGACATATCATAGGTGCACCCCCATATATTATTAACCTAAAAATAAGCACCGGAATAGAAATTGTCCCTGTTTTTGCTTAATAAACCTCTGTCTAACACTATAATTTTATAACGTCATGCAAACTATGTCTATGTATTATTTCTATGCTGTGATAATAAAGCAAAAAATATAATGCCTGTGGAAGCATTTAACATCCACAGGCTTGTCAGCTCAATGTTTAATTATCATCGATCGGTGCTCCGTACACTTCCGGCATCTCATTATCATCCGGGCCTACTTCTATAGCTTCTGTAGTAACCATTTCACCCTGTGAATCCTTTACAATACTTACGCTGTAAATCCCACCGAAATGAGCCGGGTATGATGCCTCTATTCTTCCGCTATATATTATCTCAAGCTCCACTCCAACTTTAATGTCATCTTTTTCGGGAATCTCGTCCAGATTTAATGTGAAGCTGTCAGATGAATTTAGTTCATATGCACCGTCTTCAGGCTTTACATACACTACATTATCTTTTATATCTGTCACATATACAAATACACGAGCCTGCTCCGGAGCTGTATCCTGCGATGAACTATCCTCATAGCTTGGCTCTGCCGGGCCATAAACTTTGGGTTCGTTATTTTGAAAAAGACTGCATCCAGCCGTTCCGAAAAGAACTGATGCCGCAAGCCCTATTAGTGCTATTTTCTTAGAATTACTTTTCATCCGTTGTCTCCTACATATCATGTGAAATGTTTTCCGATTTACTTAAGTGAATTTGATTCCAATACCTTTTTCATATATGCCTTTTTCTCATCTTCAGGCTGCGAAAGAAATGAATAATAGAATAACTTTATCAGAATCTCATCTGCCGTTTTCTCTCCGAGATTCCTGTTATGTCTTTTCAATTGACATTTGCTTGATTCATTTTCAGTTGTTTTGTTTCTCGTGATCAGATCACGGAGTGTATTTGTTCCCGATCTTCTGAGGCAGTTATATGCCCTGTTTCCGAGATCAAGCACTTCTATATCCTGATCCATTTGTGAAGTAGTAAAGATAGCAGGGAAGTGAAAGAACTTCCTGTTTTTATAGATTATCTCTTCTATCGTTGTACCATCAAGGTACTTGTTCATTTCCCTTGTTACGTTCTCGTCCAGCTCTATCATAGTCGACACCTCCTAAAATATCCTTAATGATTTCCTTTACGCCGTGAGCTTCGATTCGCCTAATCTTGTCAGCGAATTTCTTCCTCACCATTTTGGTCAGATACTTTAATTCAGATACGTCAGGAGCTACTGCTGTTGCATGGATATGATTATCACCTGTCATGATATAAATCTCTGTTATATATCCTGTCCTGTTCAGATATTCAAGTATATCCTCGTAGTCATCATCCACAGCATAGATTTCAAGAAGCATTTTAATTGTGTCATCTTGATGGATTATCGCTTTATATCCATGTATTATGCCTTCTTCCTCAAGCTTCTTGACTCGTTTCATGACTGCGACTCTGGATATTCCGAGCTGTTCACCAATTTCGGTAAAGCTCATCCTTCCATCATGACTCAGCAGCCTCAGTATGTCCTTATTCGTCTCATCCATACGTATCCTCCGTCATCAGCGTCGACTCTGATAATATGATTATAGTTCAGGAGAATGTAGTATTTCAATAGGGCCGGTTACGAAACGTAACACGGCCTATGATACATTTAAAATGTATGTTATTCGATTGATATCTTTATTAATCTTCGATATTTCCCCATATAATTTCACTATTATATTTATCTTTTATAAAATTGCATAATTCAGCCAGATACTCGAGATCCGTTTGATATAATACATCAGGTCCCGGATGTATACCCCAGGCCGGATCGGACTTCGTCTTATCGAATGCGATTTTCTCTAACTCATTTATCTCAGCTACAAGTGCATTCTTTTCTGCTATCAGCTGTTCAAATGAATCATTTTTGTGTTCCTCAATATATCCACTAGGTTCAATCATCATAATGGGACTCCTTTCTATGCAATATCATTATTAATCCTGATCATAATATTACACCCAGAATTATTAACCCTGCAAACAATAATTTCTTTATCAATCTGAACATTAATCTTATACAATACCATGCAAATATTAATGGAAATGCAATGAATAACAAACAAAGTTTTAACATAATTGACACCACCTTTCTTATATGTTTCAGCTTCAATATGTTTCTTTAATCATATTTTCGCAGAAGAGGTGTCCCCGATTCTACCCTTGTATGCCGGTGCAGTGTGAACACTACATATAGTGGTTGAAGCAAAGTGCACACAAATCCCCTCACATTACACAAAATCCCCTCACATTACACAAAATCCCCTCGCATTACACAAAATCCCTCGCATTAAAACAGCCTGAGAAGTAATCACACTCCCCAGGCTGACAAAACTCCATATTAATATGTCCTAATCTTTTGTATTCCGGTCCTAATCTTTATATTCCGATTCTTATCTTCCAGATTCCAAATCTTCTTATATCCCCAGTATCTTCTTCATCACATCTTCCTGAACAATTTCAGGATCAGCGTTAAATATGAATATATAATCATCATCGCTGCTTCTGTCGATGAAGGCCGGGAAGAGGAATCCGAACTTCGGTCTGCCGGGTTCATACTCTCCGACGAGCGGTGAAACTGCGCATATCAGAAAATCATAAACTTCCTCCGAGCCTTCCATCCATTCCTTATCCGTGCCCTTTACAGGTACATCATAGGAACCATAGAATACAAATATGGAATACTCTGAGTCTGTACGATAACTCTCTCCTATTATCTCATAAAGTATGCTGAGGAGTGCATCCTCTTTCAGCTCTGCCTTCTTTAACGCAGTTAAGAGAGGCCACATACTCTGCTGCCTCTCTGCACCTTTCGGAAACTTATATTCCTTCAATTCTTCATTTGTTTTAGCAAAAGGAATCGCCTTCGCAAGTTCAAGATTTTTCTTGGTATCAGTCTGTCCCAACTTGCCGAAATGTATATTAAATGTACCGTTATCGAAGCCTTCCTCATCCATATATGCGCCTGCTACTCTGGCAAAGCAGTTACGCGATGGATTCATTCTGCGGGTCAGCTCTAGCATATCGTCTCTGTTGATCATGTAATATTTGTCTTTCTTAAAAACCTCATCCGCCCCTACGGGGCACCTTCACCTGGAAGGTGAAGGCCTACTGCCTACTGCATGCTGCTTTCTTCAAGTAATGTGCCGTCTATCGCGTTTATTATATACCAATACTTAATTCTGTCTTCGCCGGATTTGAGTTTATTATCCTCTACTTCAAAATACCATGCCGGGACATATGATGCCTTATTGACGTCTTCATCATCATGTATCAGATTATAGGTGAATTCCACTTTGGTGATATCCAGGCTTCCCGAAGACTTCTGAGTTATATCCTGATCATTACCTATAGCATCCTTTAAGGATTCTTTTATATTATCAAAAGATAACAGTTGAACGTCATTGACAACATTATCTATTTCAGCAGCCACACTGAGATCTGCTTCATAGAGGCCTTTATCGGTAAAATAAATATTTCCCCTATTAAATAAATTACCATAATCCGGATTGGCATTGTTTAAATATGCTTCTGCACATAGATAAACTGCATATCCGTTTTCTATGAAATTCACATCATCAGAACCTGACTGCCCGGGTTGGGACGGCTGCTGCTCTCTTAACACCTCATAAGCAAATGTACGTCCGCCCGGATTAGTCGAATTTATCTTTATGACAGAAGTCATATCATCCCCATCAGAAAAAGCAATCTGAGGCATTTTTGAATAATCAGCTAAACCAAGACTGCCAAAAACCTTAGTCCCCGGAACTGCCATAGCAGGATTGTATGATAAAATAATATCATTTTTATTCATTCCCAATAATTCCAATAATTCATTGGTCTCATTTGTAATATCTGACTCGGACATTTTACACAGATTATCTGATCCGAAATCAGTCTGTTGATCAACCACAAACATGGTTTTTGCATCGAAATCCGTGAAATATTCCGTTACACTTATCGGGCAGATATATATATTTCTGATTGCCATAGCTTTATCATAATAGTAGATCATCCCGTATTTGTTGCCTTTATATTCACCTTCATACATATGAATATAAAATGTGTCCCTATCTACCCATGTATAAACCTTGTCAAATGATGAATCTATATTACCCGGAAAACATTCCAGATCGGCGGCCGCAGCAGCATCTACGTTACTACTCAACAGAAACAATATAGCATCATTGTATTTATACATAAGCGGTATATAGTCCGAATCATTTACATATTTTATCTCTTCAAGTTTTTTCTCTGTTCCGCCAAAGAAATTACTTACAATCTGATTTTCGATATCGGAACTGTTGTCGATGAATTTACCTTCGTAAACATTTATATGCTCCTCATCAGGAACTTCATATTTCAACTTAAAATTAGCTGTAACGCCCCCGATTGTAAATGTTTCATTAACTGAAATGTTTTCGCCAAACATTTCTCTTAAACTGCCGCCGACAGCTTGGAAATTTTCAGTACCTGACTCAGTCGAATTCGTGTCTTCTTCTGAACCGGTATCTGTCTCCACGATATAATCATCTATCTTTATTTCTTCCTTACCACACGCAGTGCCTGACAGCATAAGCGCTGCAGCAAGCCCGTAACATATTCCGCCTTTTATAACATTCCTAAATTTACGCATAATCCCCCAATTAGTTATTCTTATTTGTATTATAGTTTTTCACACCTCATCCGGTGCTTCGCGCCACCTTCCCCTCAAGGGGAAGGCTAATTATATCAATAACGGTATTTTAGCACAAATTAGGTCTTTAATAAACAAAAAAGCCCTCCGGTAAGAGGGCTTTTGAAACAATATTATACTTCCGAATGATACTCTATCTGTAACAGACGAGTTCAATTAATCTTCCAGAACAACAGGAATTTCAATTGTATAAGAACCGTTTATATCTTCTCTATATGCTGTTTCATCAATCAGATATAAAGTAAATTCTTTTAATTCATTAATATCCTTATCATATCCGATTATCTGAATATCCAATTCTCCTTTGCAATTAGGAAATATCTGTTCCTTAAAACAATCGGATTCAAGATAAACTCCCTTAGTAATTTCAGCGTCAAAAGTGTAGATCATTTCCTCGCCAATCTTCATTCTGTCTAAAGAGTATTCTTCCATATTCAATGATTTGCTGCGTATATTAAAGTATAATACATCATCTATACAACCCATGTATTCGATTGCTACTTTATCATCTTCATATACTACAGGATATTCCTTAAATACTACAATTCCATCATCTATGCTTGTCTTTATCTCTATGAACGGATAATATCCATTCTTGGCAACTTTATCATAAACGAACAGTGATGATTTTATTCTTTTAACATTTCTGTCCTCCTCAATAATTGTTTTAAGTACATCTGAAATATCCATTTTCGCGGTTTTACTTTCATTTGCTTCAAGAGTCAGACTGAAAGTATCATAATAATCCATATAATCCATTCTTTCATTTACAGAATAGGCTTGTTCATAAATATTAATTTCATTCTCAGTAGTATTATTAAATTCAAATATAATGTAACACTCTTCCGGAGTATGTACATAATCTTTTGTCTTAATGATAAGTCCGTTGTCGTTATAGACTTCTCCATATTCAATCGTTTCAGAATAGATCTGCTCTACTGCTTCTCCCGTTGCTTTTTGTATAGTTGCACCGGACACGCGTGCCAAATCTTCTTCAGTATTGGTATCAATAGTTGGCGAAGTATTACCGGAAGTATTACCGGAAGTATTATCAGAAATGCTTTCAGAAGTTTTTTCAACCGTATTATCCGGTGAAGTTCTGTCTGCCTCTTCTGCTTTACCGCATGCCGAAACAAGCATAACAAATGTACATAATAAAGTTATATATATTTTAGCTTTTCTCATATCATTACCCTTTACACAAACTATAACCTAAGTTGATATTATCATTATGATAATATGTTAACATCACAATGATAATATGTCAAGATGAAATATATTATATTGTTTAACAGATGAAATAAGATATATTGTTAAAAAGGTAAAATAAGCTATATTGTTAAAAAGTTAAAATAAACTTTATTGTCAAACAATAATACTACAGAGCCATATGCCCAGTACATACATAATAAAAACCTGTGGAAGCGACAACTCCCACAGGCTGCAAATCGATATCAATGTAAAACTCTTTCAAATGCTTATTCCCATCATCCGTAATATAAACCCAAATACAAGACCTGTAACGAATCCATACAAAGCATACTTTCCGGCAGATGCGGCCATTATAGGTCTTACATTTCTATCTGATAAATATATAATTAATCCTACTAATGGAATCAGAAATGAAAACACATTAGCCAGGGTATCCGGATGATCATTATTTCTTCCATACTGATTGTAATACGGAGAATACTGATTTCCGTATGGCCCGGGTGCCATATATGGATTAGCATTTTGATTCATATATGGATTCCCATTTTGATTCATATATGGATTCCCATTTTGATTCATATATGGATTCCCATTTTGATTTGGATACATGTTTGGATCTGCACTTTGATTCATATTAGGATTTTTATTTAAATCGAGGTAATTCCCATTCATTAAAGAACTTCCGCAATTTATACATGTAATAGCCTGATCTTTATTATCATGTCCACAAACGGGACACTTGATTATATGCATAACATCCCCCCAAAAAACAAATGTTTTTACGCAAATTAATTTTTTATTAATCAGGATTATATCATGATTATGATTTTCTGTAAATTTATCTGTCGTATACAGTCACTGATATGTCGTGAAATGAATGCTGCCTCATATAATTCTATCCTTCAGCAGCCATTTCAGAATTGATTAAATCTTCATTCGCTGCCATAGCCTGTAATGTCATTGTAAGCAGCTTATCCAGTTCCCATCCGAGCTGGTCTGCCCCACGTTCAATAACTTCTCTTGAACAGCCTGCTGCAAAGCCTTTACTCTTATATTTCTTCTTCAGCGATTTAAGTTCCATATCCTTCGTGCTTTTTGAAGGTCTCATAAGAGCAGTTGCCCAGATAAGGCCTGTAAGCTCATCCGCCGCAAAGAGCACTTTCTCCATTTCCCTAGTCGGTTCCACATCGATAGTCGTACCATTTCCGACGGTTATTCCATAACCATGTGAGCATACCGCATGGATAATGTCATCGCTTACTCCTCCATCTTTCAGGAGCTCCGGAGCTTTGAGGCAATGCTCATCAGGATATAACTCAAAATCGATATCATGTAACAGTCCGACTATTCCCCAGTACTCGGCTTCATCAGCATATCCCAGTTCATTTGCATACCATTTCATAACAGCCTCAACTGTAAGTGCATGCTGAATATGAAAAGGATCCTTGTTGTACTTCTTTAATAATGTAAATGCATCATCTCTGGTAATCATGATTTTCTTTCCTTTCTGAATCCGTATATCGATCAACTAAATTTATAAATCATTCATGCTCAAAGTCACTGGGCATTACTTACTTTCGCCAGATCGTTAATAACTTCACCTGCTATTATAAGACCAACAACCGACGGTACAAATGCAGTTGAGCCCGGAATATCCCTGCGTTCGGTACATTTTCTGGCTGTTCCCGGAGGACAGATACAATGACTTCTGCAGCTTATGGACATATCTTCAAGCGGTCTTATAGGCTTTTCCTTGGAATATACAACCTTGAGAGACCTGATTCCTCTCTTCCTGCACTCATGACGCATTACTTTCGCCAAAGGACATACGGAAGTCTTATATATATCGGCCACTTCAAACATTGAAGCGTTCACCTTGTTTCCCGCTCCCATAGAGGATATAACTGGAACATTTTCATTCTTGGCTTTCTCTATTATAGACAGCTTTCCCGTCACTGTATCGATAGCATCTATAACATAATCATATTCACGAAAATCGAACTGATCCTGTGTATCCGGCAGAAAGAAGGTTTTAAATGTTCTCACCTCACAGTCGGGATTTATTTCATGAACTCTCTCCTCAGCTACATCCACTTTATATTTGCCGACTGTTTTTCTTGTTGCAAGTATCTGACGATTGAGATTTGTAAGACATACCCTGTCATCATCTATCAGATCAAGCGCTCCGATACCGCTCCTTGCCAGAGCTTCAACCGCATAACCGCCCACGCCGCCGATTCCAAAAACCGCAACATGGGACGCAGCGAGCTTCTCCATCATCTCAGCTCCGTATAATAACTGTGTTCTTGAAAACTGATTTAACATTTTATAACTATCCTCCAAAGAGTATGCTATTTGAAGCCTCACAATACTATATGAATAAGCTCACATAACTATATGAACAAGCTCATATCGGATTCTTCGCCCGACCCAAGAAATGTAGCAACACCTCCAAGTTCTACGCCGTCTATCAGCTCTTCTTGCCTGATACCCATTATATCCATAGACATCTGACAGGCAACGAGTCTTACGCCATGATTCTTCGCACTTTCTATCAGCTCTTCGAGTGAACTGATTCCTTTCTTCTTCATGATCCCACGGATCATCTTCGCTCCGGCACCGCCCATATTCATTCTGGAAAGCCCCAGTTTTGTAGTTCCTCGAGGCATCATTCGACAAAACATTTTTTCTATAAAGTTTTTTGACACTTTAACCTTACGAGGTTTCCTCAAAATATTCAGTCCCCAGAAGGTAAAGAACATAGTTACTTTTCTGCCCATGGCCGCAGCACCGTTTGCGATTATGAAGGATGCTATGGTCTTATCAAGGTCTCCTGAAAAAACCACGAAGGTTTTATCATTCTTCTCTTTTACTGAAGCCACGTCCTGCTTTACTGCTCTGGTTATGGCTGCTCTTATTACGCCATTACTCTTAGTCAGCTCATCGAGATGATTTCCTGTCCTGTCGCACCAGACACTTATATCCGATGCAAATGCATCCTCTGTCGCTTCAACTACTATCTTCTCACCGATAGGTTTATCTCGAAGATAATCTGCCACCTTAACGATAGGACCCGGACATTTCAGATCTTTTGCATCTATCAAAGCCGGCTGAACATCGTCTTTCAATTCTGCAGATAGATTACTATCTTTCTGCTCTACAGAAACATTACTATTTTTCAGTTCAGCCGAAACAATACTGTCTTTCACCCTCACCGACCTATTATTATCTTTCAGTTCTGCCGAAACAATACTGTCTTTCAATTCTGCCGAATCACTTTCCTCTTTCAACCCAGCCGAAGCACTTTCTTCTTTCAAATCAGCCGAAGTGCTTTTCTCTTTCAGCTTCCTGTATGCACTGTAGCCTCCGTCCAGTGTATATGCCTCATACCCTCTGTCAGCCAGTATCTCGGCCACCTCTTCGCTCCAGTCACCTACTCTGCAGAATACCACAACCGGCTTATCTTTCGGAATAGAATCTAATCTTCCGAAGCCCTCTGAAAATGGCATATTTATAGCACTGTCAATACCGTTCACTAATACCTCATCCGGTTCTCTAAGATCGAGAAGAGTTAACTTATCGTAATCAAGCTTTAAGAATTCTTCAGCCGATATATGCTTATAACTGTCCTGATTGTTCATTATGCTGTCACTCCTTTTACATTTTTCCCGGAGGATATCTCGCAGGTTGGTTGTTCATAGTCTATCAATTGTGTGATCGTCGGATGATCCGAACAGATCTGGCAATCCTCTCTTCTGTTTGGGAAAGGAACTGTACGAACCTTCATGGTCAAGGCATCCAGAGTCAGCATTTTTCCGGTCAGGAGTTCTCCTGCACCTGTTATATATTTCACTGCTTCAAGTGCCTGTAATGAACCGATAACACCGGCCATAGCGCCTATAACACCGGCTTCTCGGCAAGTCGGTACTTCACCTTTCTGAGGTGGATTTTCAAATATACATCTGTAGCACGGACTCTTATGCGGTATGATCGTCATAATCTGCCCTGTAAATCTGAGAATTCCTGCATGTGTAAACGGCTTATCGGCCATCACGCAGGCATCATTTATGAGGAACTTGGCAGCGAAGTTATCCGTACCATCAAGTATGAAATCATAATCCTTTATTATGCCTAAAATGTTGTCGCTGCATATAAGTTCATTATAGGTTTTGACATTTACATTCGGGTTGAGTGCCTTCATAGTCTCTGCCGCTGACTCTACCTTTGGCCTGCCTATATCCTCAGTTGTATGTATCACCTGTCTTTGAAGATTGGATAAATCTACCGTATCCTGATCTGCTATACCGATCGTACCTACTCCCGCTGCCGCAAGATACATGGCTGCAGGTGCTCCCAGGCCTCCCGCACCTATTATCAGAACCTTTGCCTCGGAAAGTTTCTTCTGGCCTTTATATCCTATTTCTTTCAAAATAAGATGGCGTGAATATCTTTCGAGTTCTTCATTTGACAGAGCCATCTTCTACCTCCAATTAAAAACCGGAAGACTCAATCGAATCTTCCGGTTGCCTAATCTCTTATATCATATCAAATATACAGTTTTTTGTATTCACCTACTTATTCGATAGGTTAATATGTTATCACGTTTCATTTTCTTTTTCAATAATATTTTTCCTATGCGTATCGCTTATATCTATTACCTGGTAACCCTTTATCTCCTGTAGCCTCAGAATCTGGCAAAGGTAGACAATCGCCGGAACTGCCATCAATAACCATTTGATATTGTAAAGACTCTTCACTTGGCCTTTGACTCTATTCTCCGAAAGGGTCTTATAAAAATCATCAAAGACTTTTTCGCCGAACATTAATTCCATTTCATCAAAATGTATGTTAGCAGCTTTTACGACAATCAGTACATTTATGATAAGTACTATCACAAGTACCATATATGTCAGAATATCCGGGTTCTTCGCACCGAGCATCATTCCGAGGATTACTGTGCCGATAAAGAAAAGAATTACGTATCCGCCACTTCCTGCCGCACATACCGCAATATATGAACTGCGGCTGTCGACTTTATGCAGGATCAGATAAGTAAGTATCCGTTCATATACTGAGAAAAGAATCACCAGATAAAGGACATAAAAACCAAATGGTAAGGACAGACTTGTCTTACTCCCCATACTGTTCTTATTCTTATGAGTGTATACTATTCCGATAAATACTGCATATACCAGAATCACAAGAAGATAATGTAACATTTAGTCCCCCATAGCATCCTCCCACCACCTAAAGAGATGGGGCTTCCATTCACCTGCTGAAAAACAGTATCATTCATGTTTATTATATTCACAATCCCATACAATATAAAGTCAAAAAAATGGGGCCAAGTCATGCAGATGCATGCTCAGCCCGTTTTTTGAACTATTTGAACATTTTAGTAAAAGTATCTTGCGACACCGTTTGCACCGTTGTAATCGCAATAATATGGCTCATAACGTCCGGATCTTGAGTCGTATCTATAACCCTTTATTGGGCTATCATATGGAATATAACCCCATTTTACAATGCTTCCACCATAATAATACGGTACGCCCTTGACATTTGCTCCACCGTTAATTTTCATAAGTTCAGATACATTCATAGTTTTAAACATATAATAATCCTCCTAAATTTATACTGTTTATTAATTCACTTACGGCTGAAGGCTGTATTCTCTGATAAATGATCCGTCTGATCTAAATTCAGCAAGCCAGATTACGTAAGCACAACCCGGTGTACCTGTCCAAGTGTAACCACGAGGCTTTTTCTTCTTAAAAGCTTCCTGGCTTGGATAATATGGAACAGCCCAATTTCCACCGGAAATACTCATTAGTTCAGACTCATTCATTACCTTAAACATTTTCAAATCCTCCTTCTTAAATACTTTTATCCATCTGCCTGCGCACAGCAAATCGAATGATATATAAAATGGTTATTGACGTCGATAACCAAATTATACATACACATAGAAAGCTGCTTACTTCAAATCCCCTCACACAATCAAGTATCATAGTATGATTATTAGCAAGTGAAATTCAATCACCATTGAGTGAACGACATAAATTTTGTGTGAACGACACTAAAAATTTTGTTAACGTCATCAAAATCAATTAAAAGTGAATTATAACAAAATTTGGAATTCGTTATATTATTTCTTGTGAAATGTTATAAATATTAAGAACGAAATGTATTAATGTAAATAACTCGTCGGCTCAAGACAAAAAAATGGGTACCCTGTTAAGGGTACCCTTTCAAAATACATAAACACCTCATTTGGCGATTCACAATTACCATTTCAATTCATTGAATATATCAAAGCAGGTTTTTTCGTTCTGGATATTCATCATACGTGTAAGAATTCTTGTTTTTGAAATATCCGGATCTTTGATCAATCCTGCCAGAGCATCAATTGCAGCATAACTGGTGAAGCTGTCCGAAAGGACATCAAAACACAGATTTTCCTGTCCGAGAGGCTCCGCAATTTCCTTATAGCATTCTCCGCTTCCGATAGCCAGAACAGATATAAAGTTTCTATATGCAAGAACACATGGTTCAAAGCGTGCACTGATAATAAAATCAAACTTCTTCAAAATGGTGCCGAATTCAACGCAATCCGGCTCCTGTTCGATCAGATGCACATTTTCAAGATATCTGAAGTTAGAAGCTAATTCTTTACATATCTCCATATCCGAAGAAGCCTGACATATTATATATGCATTCTTTTTAGCTTCCTTCAAAGTTTCGAAAATCTTCTTGTATAAATCAAAACTATTATCATAATGCTTTTTATCGAAGAACTTAGCATTAGGAATTATAGCTACATTATCGCTTTCTGCTATTTCAGGAATATTCGGTCTGTAGAATCTGGAACATACATTTGTCAGATCAAATTTATTGTCTATTAAAAGCATATCCTTGGCAAGTCTCAGATTATCAAGTCCGAAGTATCCCATCATTTCATCATAACCATATTGCTCGCGTGCATATATAGCCTTAGGATAAAACAGAATATCCTTCATAGTTCCCAGGATATACATATCATCCACGCCGAAATCAAATGGTCCGAAGGACTGCGGCATAATGATCATCGGTATTTTATATTTCTTGGCAATCTTAATATTATTAATATAATACTCTATATCTGCCATCGGGCTTTGACTTGTAAGCGCATGTTCACTTACATCAATCATCAGATCCATTTCCGAAATCAATTCGGTTACATCCTTCTCAGCTGCAGGATTATCATCCTTCTTATGAAACATTTTTGTCAAACTCTTCAAAGGATTTGATTTGAGCACCTGTGATTGAACCTTCTTGGAAAATGCGAATTTACCGAATCTGTATAAACCGCCATCCAGCTGCTCATCATTATGTGCAAAATAAACCTGACAATCTTCGAACCTTTTTCTCAGCTCATCAATAACAACATAGAGCTTTGCCTGAGAACCTTTATCCGCAAAGCTCGCACCTACTATCATTATCTTCTTCCCCATATCTCCTACCCCTTTATTATGTAAAATAGATATATATATTTTATACCACTATATTGATTAAAGACAAATACTTTATTGTGAATAATTCACAAAAATTTGAAGGGCAAATTTGGGCGATTTATACACATCTCTATCACATTTTCATACCATGGTTTACTATATGATATTTTTAATTCTCTATTTTAACATCTACAGATTATCTGCATCCGATTCCCGAAATGAGATAACAAAATCACCATATTCATAACCTTCACCCCATCCGTCCATAAGCTGGCCCTTCAGGAAATTATACAGTGCCGGTTCAACCTCTTTTTCTCTATCTCCAAAATAGCCTGTAGTTATCTCAACTATGCCATCTTCAGGAAAACTCATTTTCATGGATACTATAGCATCTGCCGGTTTAAAATGAGCTGCAAGATTATCATAATCAAAGTGCATTATAATCTCCTGCTTATCGTCTTCATCCAGAGTTTCGGTTAATACATCATCTCCGTCATAATCAACTAAATTATATGAGAATCTACATTTCTTATATCTTACATTTTCAGGTTCACAAAGAACATTCGGATTCTTATCCTTAATTCTCTTATAAAGTTCTTCTGTTTCGGGGATCAGATCATCAGAATATATAGCACTTCTCGAATCGGCTAATGTATACTTATTTCCGTCTTTTGCAATGGCTTCAACTATATAGCTTTTATGACTATTCGGTCCTATATCATCTGCGTTCGTATTATAGCTGTAAATTCTCTGTATCTCATCATACCTAAGTGCCACCTGCCCCTCATGATATTTTCCATCGCTGAGAATTCCGAGCACCATATTCTCTGTAAGATAAATTTTCAGACCATTTAACCAGAGAGAATCTGCTTTACACGCTTCTTCATCAATATCCTTAGCTGTTATATTACTGAGCGATATAACCTTACGCGAAGCTTTGAGTTCGCCCAAGCTGCCGAATAAGATAAATGCGCCGATCAATCCCAGAATAAATCCAGCCACGCCGAAACCGCTTTTATATAAATTCCAGAAATTAATCTTCATATATTCGATGCAGACATCACCGAGTATATCATCCATAGTTTTATCCGTCATACTTTGTCCTGTGATACTCTCTGCCCTCGATGCAATCTCACTTCTTGTATCAGAATCGACTATATAATGAGTACTCCCCTCAATATGGTAAGTGCCTGTCGCTTCTACAGCAGACTTTATCTCTTCATAGTCCTCCTCATCAATCTCTGCCACGCGATATTCATTTCCATCAGTCACCAGATAATAATACGACTTCTTTTCCCTGCTCAGGAAGACAGGTGCTTCTGTTATATCAAAATATACCGCATGTCCCGCATGGTTTCCCGAATCCTGCAAAGCTGTATCGATATGCTGTACATTTTTTAATGTTTTACTCGTTGAAAAAAGCCCGCCAATCGCTATCAGAACAGCCGCTCCCGTCATAATAGCTCCCACTATGAAAACTACAAATATAACACTGTAATTAGATTTAATATTCTTATTCTTGTATACCATGATGCTAATACCCTCTTTCCTGCTTTTTCAGCTTTCCTGCTTTTTCAGCTTTCCTGCTTTTTCAGCTTTCCGTTTTGTTAATAAACAGGAAAACACTTTACTTATTTTATTGCAAGTCAAAACAGGAAATGCTGTTAACATTTCCTGTTCTAAAAAACTATCTTCATTCACTAGTATTCTTTTTTAATCTCTTCTATCCGGTATATTTCCTTAAACGTCTCTAAATCCTTAGCATTTCTGATCAGCATAACCTCAGTGAAATGGCCGTCTTCTTTGCTCTTAAATCCTGCCACCTGCTCTCCGGTACAGATGCTGGACTTAATTACAGCTATCTGCTTCTCGGGATCAAAAGGTATATCCTCGCTGAGATACCTTTCATAGTATGGTTTCTTTCCTGAATCCTGCCGCATTTCTATGGTAAAAACGATGATAAATCCTAAAAGAACGATTCCACCGATAAGACTTAATCCCCAATAGAAAACATTTGAGAAAATATAAATAACACCTGGCAGCAATATCCCAATAACCAAAGATATTGCTATCCATATCGCACCGAAATGTATGGAATTAATCTTAGGCATTCTATGCTTACTCATGTTTAACCTCATTCCTATTTACTTACATACTTCAGATTAAACTCTCTCATTTTAGAATACGGATAGTACATTCCTTATAAAATCCATATTCTTTCATTGTTCAAACGTGTTATTCGAGAGTCCCCTTACTCCTATCCCTTTTCTATCCTTGGGCTTTTCCTCCAGCCTTTCCCATAAACTTGTCATTATTTATTATGAAGCGTTCGTGTGTTCCTTCAGCTATCTTTTCCACCTCATCATATACATTTACCGAGAAAAGAAGCCTTCTGGGGTTACTGGCGTCAAACTCAATCAGTTCTGTCTCACAGACCACTCTCATACCAACCGGAGTAGCTGCAATATGTTTTATATCTATATTTGTTCCGACTGTCCCCTGTCCTTCTTCTAAATATGGCACGACACTCTCATACGCAGTCTTTTCAGCAAGTGCTATAAGTGCCGGAGTAGCAAATACCTCTAATCCTCCGCTTCCGACAGCCTTTGCAGTTTTCTCATCTGTCACGATCATATCTTTTGTATTTTTAATTCCTGCTTCTAACATTTCTCAAACCTCTGTTATATCATATTAGTGCTTATAATCTTCGGATACATCAATAAAGGAACGCTTTCCCTTTATATAGTCATCATACGCATTCTCAGGATCTTTTCCATGGAATACCTTGCACAGACCACACATATCACAGTCAGAGATGCACGGATATCTATTTCGTATATAATCTCTTCTTTCTTCCATTGTAGATTCTACTATATTCGGTGCTGTATTCATCTTTATCCCCTTATCTGCCTGTCCTGACGGTATTCTTCCATATAACTCATGTTGATCTCACTGATTTCTCTTTTTCCATCTATATAATCCTGATATATTCCCCATGGATTGCCTCCGCCCAGCCAACAGGAAGAACAGTTCTCACACCCACTGCCACAGTCGAGTGAAGAACGGATTATCTCTTCTCTTTCTTCTTTAGTTGTATCTTTTATCAGTATTGATTTCATATTATTTTTCCTCATAAAACAAGATATATAACAATGACAGAGTACGATTTTAATTCTTTGTTCTTAATTTACACTTCTCTTTACTTTGTTCTAAATTACCCTTTTCTTTACGACAAAGATTCAAACAACGAATCGATAAAAGTATTATAATACTTCTACATCACATATTACAGCCAAACAAAGCAAAAAGAGCCTTCTTATATCATTTTCTGATTCATTGATTATTTTCTGATTCATAGATCATTTTCTGATTCATAGATTAAAATCAACATCAGATTTATGTCAACCAATCGCTAAGAAGCATTTACCAATGTATATGCCTTAATCATCTGCATTGTCACAGCCCTTTTATATTCTGCCTGTTTCTGCTTTACTCTGTTATATCTAGCCCTCTGTTTCTTAGTTCTACGAGGCATTGATTCAACTTGCTCTATAACTCTGCATCTGAAGTCATCATGCTTTTTGATATATACTAAAAGGCCCATTATCGTTTTAGAAAATCGTGCATCTCTCTGAAAATGATAATCTGCTTCAACATATTTACCTGGAACAATATCATCCGGTATTACATTTCCATGATACAGAATAAAGCAGTCCCAATCCTTCAGATATATTATCTTCCAATACGCAATATCCGTTAATACTATAAGCTTATTTTCTACAAGCTCATATTCTATATAGTTTTCATGTGCGTAAAGAGCTATATTTATTTCCTCTGATCTATATTTATCTTCAATAGTGACAACTCTACTATTCTCCATAGATGGCCTCCTTTCATTAAGCTTCAAAACTTTAGATTTCAAAATTTTAAGATTTCATGATTTCATGATTCAAAGATTCAAAGATTTCAAGACTCAAAGATTCAAGATTCAAAGATTCAAGACTAAAAGATTCAAGATTCAAAGATTCAAGATTTCTTCAATAGTTCCTCAATATTTCAATATATCCTCAAAGTCCTCAAAGGTCCTTAAGTTTCATCTAACTTAATTTTGCCAAATGAGCTGTCCCCTTTTCTACCCTTCTAGAAGATAAAGGACGGATGACTGACGGATGGGCGTCCATTTCAGAGCCCTCATTTTGGTTCTCTTCCGGGCCTCCAGCTAACCACTTCGGCTTTCTCGTTCCTCTGGTTAGCTTTTTGCTCATGTTATTACCCTTATTTTCTTCATTCCGGCTAACCACTTCGGCTTTCCCGCTCCTTTGGTTAGCTTTTTAATCATGTTATTACCCTTATTTTCTTCATTTCGGCTAACCACTTAGGCTTTCCCGCTCCTTTGGTTAGCCAGTCAAGCATAAAGCACCTTGAAAAAAGCTGAATCCAGCTAACCAATGCATGAAATATAGAGGGATGGTTAGCTCATAGACATATGCAAACCCCAAAAGCATGATGAGCAGCGTTGATGTTTACTAACAATATTGATAAAACGGCTATATTATTAGTACTTCATCCGGATTTCTCGCGTCGATGATCTGATGTTTACTAACAATATCGAGAAAACGGTTATATTATTAGTACTTCATCCGGAAATCTCTCGTCGATGATTTGATGTTTACTAATAATATTGAGAAAACGGCTTTATTATTAGTACTTCATCCGAAAATCTCTCGTCGATGATCTGATGTTTACTAACAATATAGAGGAAACGGCTTTATTATTAGTACTTCATCCGGATTTCTCTCGTCGATGATCTGATGTTTACTAACAATATTGAGAAAACGGCATTATTGTTAGTACTTCATCCGGATTTCTCGATACAATGTATTGAAGTCTACTAACAGAAATAAGAAAACGGCATTATTGTTAGTAGTTTGAAAATATAAAAACAGGTCGTATGTTTTCATAAACATACGACCTGCTGCTCTACTATTAATGACGGGATTTTCTTCCCTTCTTGCGCATTTCATTATATAGTTTCTTAACAATATCACTCATATCAGTTCTTACTTTCGCAATCTCCGGTTATCACTCTTATCAATTCTTACTATCGTAATCTCCGGTTATCACTCTTATCAGTTCTTACTTTCGCAATCTTCAGTTATCACTCTTATCAATTCATCCTTTCGCAATCTCCGGTTATCTCTCTTATCAGTTCTAACTTTCGTAATCTCCGGTTATCCCTCTTATCAATTCATACTTTCGCTATCTCCGGTTATCTCTCTTATCAATTCTTACTATTGCAATCTCCGGTTATCTCTCTTCTCAATTCTAACTTTCGTAATCTCCGTTCAGCGTTATAACTACACGATCTTCAGATCAATAAGAACCCAGTCGTCGGAAATGCCGTCATATTCATTTCCGCAATATGGGCAGTTTTTAAGCTTTGTTGCATCGAAACTTGCGCCACAGGAAGGACAGGCAATTCTTGTCATGGAGAAGTTGAAATTCACCGGAATATCGGTACGACGTCTTAATGTCGCACTGAAAACCTGTGCTTTTGAATAAACCTTGTTTTCTTTTGCATAGAGAACATCGAAATATGCCTTAGTCTTAACCGTAACGAAGTTCCCCTCATCTTTAAAGTTCTGGCATCCCAGTGCACCGCCGTAGTTCAGGTCTATAATATCTTTCATTTGCGGTTCAAGTGCACCGCCCCTATAAAACATAAGCCCACTCTCGTCATCGGAGAATATAGCTGTCTTTATAAGAGACAAAACCTTGCTGGTAAAGTATTCATAGGAAAACTCAGGACTGAGTCTCTTCATTCTGGTTTCAAATCTGCTTCTCGAACCGGCGGTTCCCATCTTGCCTCCGTTGGAAATAGCCTTTACAATCAGCCTCATGAAGAGAAAATATGCAAATAAGACATATGATATAGGAATACTTCCCAATCCGATTGCAAAGATCGTGCCGATCAGCTTAGGGATATTCGTAAGCAGATTCCACGGCAGATATACTTCACCTTTCATGATGCAGCACATAATATATATGCCGATAAATGTGAACGGATAAAACTTTAAAAATCCGGTTAAGAATTCTTTTTTCGTCATATGTGGATCTTCCAGAAAATAGTAAGATGTAATCTTCGGGAAGAGCTCATCCATCTTAAATCTTGTTCCGCAATATGAGCAGCCGTTCTGAAGGGCCGCAATTGTTGAGACCGAACCGCAGTTCGGGCAGCTGTAAGGATCATCGTCCGGATGTGTGCCTGTCACAACATCGGTAATCGTTCCGTAAAAGACCGACTTCTTATCATCCTTATATCTCACATTTCCACCGTTCTTTACTATCCTCTTAACACCGGACGAATTAAAACAAACGGTGCTATGATAATGAGCATCCTGCCAATCGCTTGCCGCAATGAATCGATTATTCTCTTCCTCACGGTCATATATGTTATAGTCAAGTTCCAGGCCTTTCCTGCGTATCCTGTCATGTTGAAGTTTTAAAATGTATGAAACATCACTATCCGCAAATGTTATATTATTTCCCTTCGATATTGCAGAACCGAGCGATGCCTTGAATTCATCCAGCTTGCGGCCGGAATTCTCAGGAACTTCTTTTGTATTAAAAAAATTGTATCCCATATCAGATCCCCCAATCTATAAATACATTTTAAGTTCTTTAATCAAAAACAGTTGCTATATATATAAGATCCAAAAACGCATAAAGCGGTAATGCTAAGGATAGTTTTAAAAGATCTATAATTTCACCATTTGCCCAGATTTCCTTCGGATTATGTGGATTTATCTTTATTAAGGCTTCATCACCTCTGTCATATCTGCTACGCTTATCATAAGTTTTGGTCGCCTCATAGGTTTGACCATTATAATCGTATTTAAAAAAAGTTTTATAACTATATGTATACACTGTTTTACCTGTTTTAGAATCTTTATGCTTATTCTCATCCTCTTCTACCCTCGTCACTTTAGCATATATTTTTTCAGAACAAACAATCATTCTTTTAATATATCCGAACATAAAATAAAAATTTAATACATGAAAAAGCAGTAAAATCAATCCAAGTATAATAGCACCAATACCAATATTTCCCATATTTTTCCTCCGTATCCTGTCGTAAAACGGTTATCCCGATTAATGGATTATTTATCCTTACTATTGTACCACATATCAGCTTATTATTTTTAAATGTTATGCCTGGATTCATTTACACTCTGCAAAAATCAAATATTCTGTCATAAAAATCCTTTGCCTCTTCAAAGGTTCCATGGCCAAGTCCATCATATACATATAGTTCACTGTTCTTTATACCGGCCTTTAATTCTCCCGGTGCATCATTTCCTACAGTTTTATCATCGCTCCCTGCAATAATAAATGTCGGGCAGCATATCTCCGACAACTTATCACGCACATCAAATTTTAAGATAGCATTTGCATTTTTCATAAAACGATCATATGATGACGGCTTCGTAAATTTGGCCACCAATGGAAAATACTTCCTGTTCTTTTGCAGATATCTGTCTGAATACATTTTTTCCGCAGTATCTACCATAAGTGCTTTATGATCTCCACGAGATGCCATTTCAATCCAGGATGAAACTGCATCTGTCGCAACATCATTTGCATACGGTGCCGTAACAGCAAGTACCAGGCGTTCCACAACCTCCGGATGTCTGATGGCCATGCACTGCGCGATCATACCTCCCTGGGATACTCCCAGTACACAGGCACTGTCTATTCCAAGCTCCTTAATTACCATGGTCTGATCATCTGCCATGTCCTCAATACTATATCCTTCAGGCATAACATTTTTCCTGCTGAACATATAGACCGTAAAATAATCCAAAAACTTTTTATATGGTGACGAAAGAATCCACGCCTTTCCTTTAACGGTTGCAAGTCCGTCCGATAATCCCGGCAGAACCACGAGCTTTTTCTTTCCTCTTCCAAATGATGCATAATACATTTCCGTATCGCCTATTTTCACACTTCCGTTTATATATTTCTTACTCATATTCCTGTCCTTTTCAATATACTTCTTTCCGTTTGTTTGTCCTAATGATTTTCTGATTCAAACTGATTTTCGGGTTCAAACTGATTTTCGGGTTCATGCCAAAAACAGCAGCTTACAACCCCTTCTTCAGCACACTTAGATACCCCTTCAATTGTTTTATATAACTCTTTTTTAAGGATTCAATATCATCGTCTCTTCCGGCAATGCTCTTCAGAAAGCTGCTATTAAATCCCATAAGCACCCATCTCAGAATATCTGTTATCTCTTTCCTGCTGTTACTACGGCCGGACATATCAACTCCCTTAAGCAATGCCTCGTAAATGTCCGTGCTTTTATCTCCATATCTTTCGACTATCTTTCTCCCTATATCGGATCCCGTCTCCGATGCGACTCCTATAAGGAATCTTCCCTTAACGGGATTAGTCACATACCAGGATATCTCAGCTACCGAGTATTCGATCACTCTCTCATATAAATCCCTTGATAATCTGCTTACATCAAACCGCATTTCCTCAGCCATCTGAGCTGATACTGTGTCAATCAGATAGAAATAGAGTTCTTCCTTATTTTCGAAATATTTAAAGAGGCTGCCCTTACTTATTCCGCAGTTCTTTACTATCCTGTTAGTCGAACCGTTTTCATATCCATATTCAGCGAATTCTGTTAATGCTGCATCAATGATCCGCTGCTGCTTCTCACTATCAAGTTCTGAAAAAAGTTTCATCTGCATATATCTGTCCTCCTATAAATATCTGTTCCACTTGAGAATTATCTGTAATTCTTGAAATATATCGGTTTTGCTTTAGATTCATATGTACTACTTGTGATTCATATTCCCTGCTTTAGATTCATATGTCCCGTCTCAGTGACCACGTGGTCATCTACCATGTTAAAATATAGTGACCACCAGGTCACTGTATTTATGTTACACCTAAATATTAATTTCTGTCAATACCGATTTCGCATATTAATCTCAAACCCTATTTGAGAATTAAACTCAAACATAGTTCACAAATAAAACTCAAGCCATAGTATAATTACTGATTGCAAAGTACACCGAAAAATGCTAAAAGAAAATTAGCAAATCCATTTACAATCTAAAGGATACACGGAATATGAATAATTTGATCAATGCATTACTTCTTATATTATCTTATGCCATCCTGGTGTTTTTGCCACAGGAATTAGGCATTCTCTCTTATATCATATTGGGAATTTCGATTTTTCTGTTCATTGTCGGATATTTCCGCATGGCTACATCTTTAGACCTTACGGAAAAGCTTGGATATAAAGCGGGATATTCCTTAAATATAATTCTCGGTATGCTGGCCTTTGCTATCGGTGCAGCATATCTATACTTTGATTGTGGAAGCGGAAGAAGCATGACAGTTGCATTCATTCTGCTGATGGAGGGTATCATATTCTGGGGTACCTCCGGTGGAAATGTGATAAATCTGCGAGTGGAGCGACTTACCACCCGTATACTGTATGCATTTGCGTTATTCCTTGCAGCCTTTGCAGTATTCATTATAGTAAAGCAGCGAACCGACGGCGTGACCGGTGCATTTTTAGTGCTGATCGAATGTACTGCAGCTATCATCATGGGAATTATAAGGCGATACAAACTCGAAGTTGTAGGTATGAAAACTCCTATACGTGAACTGTTCCAAAAGTTTGAAACACTCGACACTGACCTGGGTTATCCGTGGTTCGGTAAGGTCGGAACACATAAGGAATGCATCCTATACGGTCCGAACGAAGACGGATTCTCAGTCTTCGGATACTACAACAGATCCGGAAAATTCTATCTTGAACTGGCTGATGCCGGCAAAAAGGAAATGACCGTAGACGATTCCAATATCCTTGAACGTTATCAGGAAATGTTTGATTATTTCGTAAGTACCGGAAAAGCCAGTTGGCCGGAAAATGAAGAGGAGTAAATATCTTGATTCACTCGTGGTTATCTATACTATCAATCATTTTTCCCAGAAAACCCTTTACTTCTTTAATCCATTTGTTCGCTTCAAAACTCAGAAGCATCTCAAATAATATGTGCTGAATATCCTTTGTTCTTTTTCCCTTTTTCTATATACTCTTTATATCCGTCTATATAGTATTTAAGGTCGTCTTCTGAACCATTTTCCATATATTTCTTCACCTTATCCCACGCCTTGATTGATACAGAAAAATCAGGTTCTCCTGCAATCAATATTGGTTGCTGTTCACTTTCTACCCAATAGTATTTACCACCGAAGTTTCTTCTTGCGACCTCAAATACATAAGATCCTGCCATGGTCATAATATTATACTGAGTTTCTTCATCAACATAATAATCCATTGCTTCTTCAATAAGCTCATTGACAGATACCAAACTTTCACATGAAAAATCGAAGTTGAACCTATCACTGAAGTTCTCTGAAAAGCTCTCAGCAGTATGCTTTATATCGTTATACAGTTTATTTGCATCATCCATTTAATCAATTCCTTTCTTTAAGAACGATGAATACGATGGTCAAAACCAAAAATATACCGGCGACTATTTCAAACGTATGATCTGTATTCTTTTTCTCATTGTTATTACTCATTGGCACACCTTCATTCTTTTATCCAATTCTTCTTTCAACCATCCGGTAAATCCATTCGGAAGCTGATCATACATAGGTGTACCGTCATCGAACATAAGATTTGTCTGTACTCCGTTCATAAGGCAATGCTGCCCCATCTCATATCCAAAGTTTATGGAAGCGACTCCCCTATCTCCGTTATAAGTCCAGTCCGGTGTAAATATGAAACTATGTTTCATAGCTTTTAGTCTTTCCAGTCTCGGAACAACCTGTGTCTCATATGAAAGAATCTCATCATGTTTAGATAGGGCAAGGAAAAGTGTCACACCCAGTTCATCCCATTTATCAATAGTTTCATCAGATGGAATGTCACTGTTTCCCACCGGAACAAGGATATCGAATTTCTCGGGATAATGCTGTCCAAGAGTAAATGTAAATCTCGCACCGCTTGAATTGCCCAGAAGAATCTTCTCCTTAACTCCGTCTGAATGCTTATCGATGAAATCATCTATAAGAGCCATTACAGGTTCAATATAAGATTCATCCCAGAATCCCTGAACTTTTCCATCTTCATCCTTATATTCATTTGCAAGCGGAACAAGGATATATGCGCCTCCCAGATCTTTTTGATAATCATCTGAAGAAAACATTTCCGCACCGGAATAATTGATGCATAGCTCTCCCACCAGAGCATTACTTGTTCCATGTAAAAAGATTAGCAGCGGATATTCTTTCTTTTCAGGATAGCCATGTGCTGTCGGATCATAGAAATAATATTTCATTCCTTCATAGCTATCTTCAGTAAATCTGCTAAAATATTTACCTGTGGGATAAGTCGGATCATAGGATACAAAAGCACCATCCGGTAATTCTTTTGCCCATGGCGGAATAGGTCTTTCGGAAATGTTTTCCATGTGCGTACTCCTTCAAATATACAAAAATTTAACACTGCAGCATAGTACTACTTTCCAAATATAACATATTATTGATACTCTGAACAGAAAAAAGCGTCCATGATTTGAATACTCATAGACGCCCTATCACTATATAATTATTTAAATACGCTTAAAACATGCTGTTTTTCCTGTCCTTACTTCATCTATGTCTTAAGTGTCGGAAAATGTTTCCTTAAAAAATTTCATCTCATTTCCATTACCAATTTACCTTTTCTTTAACAATTGCTGCATAATTCTTATATATCTTTACGTTTACTGTACTGTTGATCACATATTTCATCGTTGTTGTTTCTAAGGGAAGCATAACAAATCTCTTACCTTCTTTAGTTTGAACCAGAATTTTAATCACCTGCCCATTCACACCGTTGTACGCCACTCTATCATCCATGTATCCATAAACAGTACCTCTAAGCTCAACTCCGAATATCCTGACTGCAAGCCACCGATATATACCCTTACACATAATGAGAAATGCAATAGCGCCAATTAACAAAAATGGGATTATAGTACTCATTTCAAAAGCTTTCACTTGACCAAAAAATTCAGCATCAATGCCCATTAATTCCTTATCTAAAGTAAAAATAGGTAAAGCTTTATACAATGGAATTCCTATACAACATGCAGCAATTATTGCAGGTAATATGACCCTCCAAGTATCAATCCTCGCACTCTTACATTCGATCATCGGATATTCTGCTGATAGATCAGCTGTAGCAACTTCGCCAATATAAGTCCCACAATACTGACAGACTTCTGATAAAACATTCGCCCCGCAATGAGGACAAGTCCTGGCATCCTTGTGCTCTTTTTTCTTTAGATTATTTAATTTGATATCTCCCATGTTTACTCCTCAATGATTGATTTCTATTTCCACGATTTGTTCTCTTTGTTTTATCTGATAATCGAATGATACAACAACCTTTACACTAATATAGGAAACCTGTCGCGAATAGATATTATAATGTCGCAAAATGAAAATTCCACTATATTCTTTCAATGCAACGATAAAACATATTCTATTTTTTCATATGCCACTGATCTATCTGATATATAAAAGCAGGCCATACATTTCTCCATCTCAGAACCATCCGAAATATTCTCCTATCATAGTGAATACTTGAGGCAAATTCACGAGACCGGCTAAAGTAACGATGATAGATATGATACCGAGAGGCCCGAATACCTTGCTCTTTCCGCTCTTTACTCTTTTGATCCATATGATGTCCATGATGATCGGAACACCGATGCAAAAAAATGCAATATAACTCCCATAAAATCCCTCTTCTATATCGTATTATTAATATCGTTATTGAAAGGGCGGGAACAATCTATGAATAAAAATAAAAAATCCATCGTCATTGCCATATCTGTACTCATTGCTGTATGCATTCCTTTCGGCATTTTTCTGTATAAGTCCGCCGGACAAAAGGACGGAATAAAGATGGGGATTTCAGCTGATGCTACAGAATATATACAAGCGTATAAAAACATCGACGCTTATGCAGAACATGTGAAAGAAATGTCCATGATTGTCTATGAAGCTGTTGATTACTCAGCCGAATCTCCGAGCTCAAACAGCCAGCCGGATTTTACCGATACAAATGTCCGTACCGAAGGCGTTGCCGAACCTGACGCTGTAAAAACGGATGGTGAATATATATACATGACAGACAGCGAGGGAACACGTCTCAACATCTATAAGGTAAAAGATGGTGAGATAAAATCCATGTGTAATAATCAGATACTTGAGAAAGATTATTCTTTCAAGGATCTCTATATCTCCGGAGATATGCTTATTGTTCTCGGAAACATTAACAGAACCAGTGAAACATTTATAAAATTCTATGATGTCAGTGATAAAGAAAATCCTAAACTTGAGAAAACATTACTTCAGGATGGATTTTACTCTTCATCTCGAGTAATCGGCAGTAAGCTTTATACATTTTCATATAAAACCATCGATACTGATAACTATAGCAAGAAAGATATCGGATCATATGTTCCTTCAGTTGATGGAGAGGTCATTCAACCGGAAGATCTTATAATATATGAAGATACAATCGGATCATATCTAGTCGTTACCTCAGTTGATACTGATGAGCAGGCTTTCGAATCCAAAAAAGCCGTGATGGGTGGTTCTACTTTACCTTATGTAAGTGAAAATGCTATATATACACAGATAAATCGCTGGAAAGAAACCGATGATACCATTCTTATAAAAATAGAACTCGGACAAGGAAATCTTGCGTTTAAGTGTGATGGTACATTTAAAGGCAATCTCCTTAATGATTACAGTATAGATGAATATAATGGGTATGTAAGATTCGTTACTACATATCAAAACGACGGTGGGGAACTGAGAAACAGCTTATATGTGCTGGATGAGAATCTTGAAAAAGTCAGTGTTATAAAGGAACTTGCGCCAAATGAAACTGTTAAATCTGCAAGATTCATGGGTGATATTGCTTACTTTGTGACCTATAAAGTAGTTGAGCAATTCTATGATCCGCTCTTCGCAGCAGATCTTTCAGACCCCAAGAATCCGAAGATAACGGATTATGTGGAACTTCCGGGCTTCTCAGGATATCTTCATCCGTATGGAGAGAATAAGCTTCTCGGAATAGGATATAACACAGATGAAGCAACAGGAATGATGCTGAATGTTAAGTTTACCATGTTTGATACTACAGACCCATTTAACATTAAGGAAGAATGCACTTGTAACTTCCGTGAATGTCAAATGGCCGGAGTGTTATCCGACAGAAAATCATTTATGTATAATCCGAAAGACGGAACCTTCGGATTCGGAACATTTATCACTGAGCCATACATCGCACCTGATGAAGAATATGAATATACGGGACCTGTTCTTTCCGAAAATGTAGCTCCACTCGAAAAACTATATTCTTATATGGTATTTGATTATGATGAGGAACTAGGGTTTATGATCCGTCTGAATGCAAATCTCGGAAAGAATGCCCGTGCTTATGACGTTTATAAATCGCGCGGTATCGTTATCGGAGACTATCTCTATATAGCTAATCCGCATAAAGGACTCAGCTCCTATGATACAACCACATATGAGCTGGTTGACTGATCCTATATATCATTAAGCGGCCTTCTGACATTGTTGATCAGCTATAATTCTGCTCTTTATTAATACTCTAAATATATTGCGGGACGGATTGCGATATTACTGCTATCATCACCAAACACATGTTTCAATCTCCAATCATCCAGCTTACCATCCTTGTAGACAAGCGTCGAGTAATATTGACCGCCCCCCGGCGAGCGAAGCCACCAAAGGGTTGCGCCTATGATTTTTTTCGAATATCCGTCTCCTCTCCAGTAACGGTTATATTCATCCACAGAAACGCCGCCTGCACCACTCATGAGTGCCTGCTTGGTCGGGTAACAGATCAATAAATCATTCTTGTTATTCGTGCTGTAAGTCAGGGTTGCTCCGAAGAATTGTTGAACTTCATGTATGCTTAAGAGGAACACCCTGTCCTCTGTATCATTGCCGCCTTCTGCGCCTCCTTCATCTTCTTCCTGTGGATAAAAGTCAAAACTATCCGCATTTTCATTAACATTTTGAAAGATCAACTCCTGTTCTTCTGTGCTGAATGCACTGTTACAGAAGTCATTATTCAACCAGGATCGCAAAGTACAGTTCTCCCAGGTGATCGGAACAAATGTATCATTGTATGCTCTCGCATCCAAAGCATATCGCGATAGTAACAGTGCTTTCCCGTCATTCTTATCTATGACAATCCACTCTATTTCTTCGGGGCCGTTCAAATCGTCACTGTCCTGCTCATATTTTCCGAAGCTGACATGATCACCAACCTCAGAATTGGCAAGTACGTCAGGTGCGTACCCGATGGATTCACTCTCCCCGCAGTTAACGCTGAGTGCTTCTATTTCAGCATTAAGTTCTGCCTCTGCTTTCTCAGCTGCTTTACGTTCTTTTTCGGCTTTGACTTCTTCGATTCGCGAGTCAATATTCGCTTCCTCATCCTTAAGATACTGGTGTGCATACGAGCGGGCATCATAAAGGATCTCCACTGCCTCGTCATAATCCTCATCTCTAAGCAGATCTTCTACCCATGTATTATATACACTCAAAACCTTTTCTTTCTCGTTAAGATTCTTATATGTCCATATAGCTGACCCGTAATCTTTAATTCCCAGGTATGCCTCTGCCAGACCGTTTTGAGCATCCACGTTGTGCGGTTCAATCTTCTCAGCCGCGCTGAAGGCTTCAATTGCCTGATCATAGTCCGACTCTGCAAGACATTTATGTCCAAGTTCAAGCTGCTTTTTAAACTCAATCTTACTTCGAATGTGAGGGTACAACAAAAGACCCATTCCCACAAGCAATATGATTCCAAGCGCAATCATACCTATCTTTTTCAGCTTTGCATTATTCGACATACTAACTCCTTAAAAAATGGTATTACATCCGTAGACAGTTCTTATTATATCAAAATAATTAAGCAGCAGAATAGATATTTCAGTTGCTCCTGTATAATAAAACCGCCTATCCAATTTACTTGAATAGACGGTAGAATTATTAACTATAAAGATCAGCCAAATTTACCACGCTAATTTTATTGATCATAGTAGACCTCTGGTATATGAAAAATTTTTTCTACCAAATATCATTAACCCATGATATTAATTCTTTCTTCATTTGAGCTCTATCTGCAGCGCATTCCTTAGGATGTTTCCTCTCGGATTTAAATACCATCTTGATAACCCTTGAAACTTTTGTAATTGCCGCATGGCTCATATTTTCATAAGATATATGCTTATGCTTAAATCCAAAAGATGATTCACTCAGCTTTTCTTCGATAATACATGCACTCTCATATGATGGCCATACTTCATCATGTTTTGAAGAAATCAGCAGTATCGGCCCATTTATCTTCTCAACAGGTATTATCGTTTCCGGTGTAATATCTTTGTCGCTGTTTATTGTCAGTAGTTTTAATTCTTTTTCCTGTTTCAGTATTTTGAATATATTTATTATTCTTGTTTTATATGGAGCGTATGGAATATCCTTTCCACCATAGCTCCAGCAAGATGTTCCTGACGGTCCTCTATTCTTACCTTTTCCGGATAACCCTTCGCTTATAAAGTATGTCGGAACTCTGGCTATAACACATGTGATTTCCGGAAACATAGTTCCCGCAAGCAGTGCCATCTCACTTCCTTTTGAGGTCCCATCTATACCTATTTTTTCATATCCCAAACTTTTTAGGTAAATGATTGCCTTTTCTACATATTCAACAGGAACACTTACAAGATCTGATGAAGTCTGCTTGGTTTTAAATAGTGCAAGTGCCAGTGCAGGTATACCGTTATCATGATAAAACATTGCTTCATTTTGGGTAATCCGCATTCCTCCATTTGAGCCGGACATTACAATAACAACCTTCTTCTTACTCCCATTTCCGGGATACAGTATTCCTTCAAAGCCTTCTGAACTAACTGATGTATGGATGATCATTCTAATTCCTCCAGTCTGCTCAGTTCTGAGCTGATTTCATTTATCAGATTTAGAATTGAATTTTTCGATGATTCATCCATTTTTTCAAACAAAGAATTCACCTTATTCACCATAGGCTCATGAAGTTTAATATGTGCCTGATACGCTGTCATCCCCTTATCTGTAAGGATCAGATAGACTTCATTTAATCCATTTCCATCCTCTTTACTGATCAGATTCTTCTTTATAAGTTTGGATGTTATCTGAGATATTCCACCTTTGGTGATTCCCAGTTTCGTCGCAAGCTTCGTAGTTGTCATATCCTTACTCGTACCGATACCATCAATCACATGGATTTCCGAAGGATATAATAATTCGTCTGTTCCATATGGCCTTACCTTTTTGTCCAGGTTATTATACCTATTGATTATCTTTAAGAATTCTTGAAGAAATTCGTTATTCATTTCAGCCTCCTATTGTTTAGTTGCTAAACAACAGATTAGCACTTTATTATTTTCATGTCAAATGAATTCAATATCAATGTAGTAATGCCATATAAAATAAAGGAACTGTTTAATACCTATTTAAACAGTTCCTTTGATTCCTTACAAAAATCATCTTATTCCATATTAGCATAATTTCATTAATCCATAACTACCTATTGCATGTATTTTTCAAATATTCTATATTGCATTTCAATTAGTCTCCTTATAGCGTTTATCCTGGAATACAAAATCTTACACTTTAACATATCTTTGATTTTTGCTATTAGGTTTATCAGGTATTGTCATACGTATCATTCCTAATTCAATCGCGGGATTAATATAGTTCTTTCGAAGTGTTTCTTTAGACTTTAGTCCAAGTCCGGCCATAATATCATTTGATGTGTACGGGATATCATATTCCATCAGATCAAGCATCTTTTTCACATATTCACTGGTTTCAGCATTTGCTTTATTAACCTGTAATATGACGTCATCTAAAACCTGATTGATCATATCAAGCATAAATTCAATAAAGATGTTGGAATTACCTGACGTATTACACTTGGCAATTGCATCATAATATTGTTTCTGAAATCGCTCTATTTGGCTTTCTAATGGAATATATTCAAATACACTTCTCCAACGATATAGCAAAACCGTATGCAAAAGTCTTGCCATACGCCCGTTTCCATCAGCAAATGGATGTATAAACACAAACTCATAATGAAATACCGCCGCCATTATAAGAGGGTGTACTTTCCCTTCGTATTTTTTCACCCATGAAAGTAAATCTTTCATAAGTTCAGGTACCATATTTGGTGGGGGAGCAACAAATATGCACTTATCTCCGGAGAATACTCCCTCATCACCTTTGCGGAAAACACCTGATTCTTCAACAGTCAGATGCGTCATTATCCCATGGATCTCTTTCAATTGTTTTGCGCTTGAAGGATCGATCTCAGAGATTTTTTCGTAAGCTGCGTAAGCATTCTTTACCTCCTGAATCTCCTTCTGATCTCCTATAACCAAATGACCGTTTATGACATCCCTAACCTCGTTTAAAGAAAGCGAATTTGCTTCTATCTTTAGTGATGAGTGAATCGAGCGGATACGGTTGTTTCTTCGAAGATGCGGTTTAGATTCCAACTCTCTATGACCGGTAATCTTTCCAACTTTCTCAGAAATAGCAGATACCTGCTCCAGCATTTTTTCTGAAATTGTATAAGGTGGAATATAATTCCCCATATGCTTGGTTACCCCATTTCATCTTGCTTATTATCTTGCTTATTATCTTACATATTTCTTTCTTGAATGTCAATTCGTTGTATTCGTTTAAACTGGAATAGAACTGACATCAATTCTCCAACTCTCTTTCGCTCTTTTCTCTGATTTCTTTCTTTATAAACTTTGAAAATAAGAAAATCCGCCCTTGGGCAGACTTCTTTATAATAGGTTTTTATATTCGGATAAATCATAGTTTGCACAGTTTTTCTATGTATCCTTTAGCTTTTTTTCATAATAATCCTCTATACAAGCTGTAAATATTCTTTTATATTATCGATATTTTGATTTGCATCATTATAACCTAACCAGTATAGTCCCCCTAGTTTTTCCATATCACCCTCAAATCTTGTTACTTCTACCGGTTTTGAAGGAGCTATAACGAAAAGCTTTCCTTCATTATGAAGCTTATACAGATCATCTGTCATTTTATTAAAGTCATCATTTGCTCTATTTATGCTCTTCACAAATTCAGGATATCTTCGATACATTGTCATAGCAACTTTATTTGGTGCGGTATCTCTTCTATATGACCATTCTCTGGTTTTTATTACAACGATTTTATCCGCACCTTCTCTAACTGCATATGGATATGGAATCTTCGTAGAGCATCCACCGTCAAGGTATGGAACGCCTTTTATTACAACTGGACGTGACACATAAGGGACTGTTGCTGACGCTCTGACTGCAGCTGACAAATTGCATTTTCCTTTTTCCATATATTCAGTTTCTCCAGTCAGCATGTTAGTTACTCCAACAGCAAGATTTCTGGAAGGATCCATCAGTTTCTTTTTATCCAGAGGTAATCCTTCAACTATATCCTTATAAAGATAAGAAAAACCTGTGACACCATGATCCTTTATAATTGCACCAATTCCACAGTACTCCTTATCATGTCTATAGGTCAGATCTATCCTTGCGCCCCAACCAATCTGCCCTGACACATAACCTATAGCCGAGAGTGCTCCAGCTGATATCCCAACTGTGCTTCTCATATTTATTCCATTTTCCATAAATGCATCAAGTACTCCGAGAGTGTATAATCCTTTCCATCCACCACCCTCAAGTACCAGGCATCCTTCTGTAATCACTTCACTTGCTCTTCCTGTTGGAAGATTGTCAATACCACTATATACTTTCATGTCTTAACCTTACTGTTCCTTATCTATTTTTTGTTTATTGCATTCCAAACTCTTCACAAAGGCTCTAGTACCTAGCCTTTTCTTTATCCTTTATCGGCTTTGTTGGATCTTTTAATCTACTCATACTTCAGTTCTACAAAAGATTTCCATGCCTATTACTTCTGGCTTATTTCAAATCGCCACTTTACCAGAGTTCGTCCAAAATACTCTCCACTAACACGATAAAAATGTAATAAATCATAACCATTATATAATGCTATTAATCCTTTAGGATATTTCTCTGTCGGATAACTTAATTGTTCACAAATCTTATAGGATTGAGTAATATTTACCGGAATTTCCGTTTTCCAAATTTGTCTATCTCCTTTGAAGTTCATTAATGATTTTGTTATCTTATCAATTACATATATGCCTTCTTCATCGCCCCTATAATAAATCTGATCTGACGAATCAATATATGCCACTTTTTCACCGCCTATATAAACCTCAGATTTAATAACAGCATATTTTATATATAATGGACTCTTCCTGGCATCTCCTCTGGAAAAAGCTATATCAACTATACCCCACAAAAAACCTATATAGCTTTTATTATTCTCATCCAAAATAAGAATTTTATTATTTCTTTTATCAAAGACACATGATAATTCATCTCCTGCCTTTTCCTTCAACAACTTTATAAATTCACAAATGGACTTATTCTGATTTTCAACATTCATGTCAACAGTAATGGAAATATTATTACGATATATATACTTTAAAAAAACCTCAATTTTTTCCTCTTGTTCACTTTTAATCATACTCATAATCCTTCTTCCTGTTCTTTATAACATTGTAAAAGCTGCGAAGCTCGATTAAACTTGTAATATGATTCTATCAAAAGATGACACAAATGTAACCATCGTAAATAAATTATACTTGTTCCTTTTTCATTTTCTGCCAGTTAATAAATCCATAGATGTCATTCACCAAAAATCATAGGAAACATAGCACCATCGGCAGATATGATTTATTCTCAGCTGTCGCAAGAATCCAGAGTATGATCAGTACAACATCATTCATCGCATAGAACAGGGCATAGTATGAACTTCTTAACATTGCCAGTGAAGCCGCCATAAAACTTGTAGTTACAGATATCGATGACATTACTAGATTCGGTGTCTTAAAAACTCTAATAATATAGTAGAAAATAACTGTGACTATTATAGCGATTATTGAAAGTATTCCCCAAATCTTAGAAGATGTATGTCTAACTCTGACCTCACCCTTCTTATAAGGATTTTTGACCCATGTTACTACTGCCATCATAGCAATAGGCATCGTCATACCAAGATATGTTATCAGCTCGCCCCAATATCTGAATCTGTAGGCTACAACAGCATAAAGAATTGAGAATACAACTGTTAGCATCTGCCCCAGCACGTCCCCTTTAGCTAGAAAAATAAGTCCGGTTACTCCTACTAGTGAGGCTATCAGTGTCATATACCCCTCAATATGAAATGCTATATATGAGATTGATATAACCAGTACTGAACTGATCCATATGATATATTCATACCATTTAAGCCTTTTTATTGATTCTACCATTTTGCATCCTTTCAACAAAAAACGCATTCACGAGAACTGCATCTTCTAAGACCTAACGATTACAGTTACGCGAATGCGATATGCATTCCAGCTACCCGGTGGCAGCTATTACAATATTTACTTTTTGTGAATCTTATGCTACATCAATCCATCAGAATTATCAACAGCTTATATCTATGATAATTCATGTTAGTTAGATTACTTCCAATATTACTGACCATCAGGTCTATAACACAGACTGTATCTTGTCACTCCATTGTCGGCTTTTACCGAGTTATATAGTTCACATCCGAAATGTTGATACATTTCTGCGTAAGCTTTCATATCCGTATCAAACAGGAGCGGTATACCTTCCATATCAGCCTTTTCTTTTGCAAATCTTACCAATTCTGATGCGATTCCTTTGCCTTGTTGATCTTTGTCAACGCATACCATCAGAGCTTCAAAATGCCGCTGTTTCGCATAACGTTCATTTGAAACGCTTATCTGTTTCGCAAATGCAAGCAGGCTCTTAACCTTTGATAACCTGATCTTGACAAGCATCTTAAAAATCATTCTTATCTGTCGCCACACCGGTTTATGATAGGAATCCTCCAAACCGATAAAACCGGTCATGTTTTCATTAGCATACAATTCACCTGCTCGATAAACATAATCCACATAGATTCCCATATACTTAAGAACATCATTCCTGCGCTCTTCCTCTGTCCCCCAATTATGGAATAATTCGTTGGTGACAAATGCTTCACCTACAATCTGACGGATATGCTCAAGTTGCGCATTTGTCAGCATTTCAACCTTTGCTATCATAATTTTTTTCAGTTCCTATCTTATTGCAAGTTATTCTGAAAGAATAATTATTCTTTACTTTATTTTATTGACGCCGTCCATTCATCTTCATTAACAAGATACTGAAACTCTGTCAGTTTCGGGTTATCAATAACTTCTAAAAGCTGTTCCAAATCATTTACAGTTTCTGTCTCCGAAAGGTTACTCCTATCAACCCATTCCATCTGTCCTTCCTCTGAAGAAATCACCTCACCGGTAAAATCTACGACCTTAAACAAAAGAACAATGTATCTTCCATCATCTATAGGGAATTGTTTTATTCCCGCCAATATGGGATTGATGATATCAAGTCCGGTCTCTTCCTTCATCTCACGCTTCACGGCATCCACAAAGGATTCCCCCGGCTCAACATGACCGCCCGGAAGTGTATAGCCCTTCCAATCTTCTTTTATTCTGTTTTGCAATAATATTCTGTTTCCGTCTTGAATCAAACACAAGACGGTTAATTCTACCTTTTCAGTTCTATGCCCCATGGTAATCCCTTTAGTCGATTCTACTGAAATATAATTATATACCAATTTTATCATAATTCTTGACGAAATCAATGGGATTAGGTATAGTCAAAACGAGCTGGACAACGGTAATCTTACCGCCATACAGCTCGTCAATTATCTTAGGATATCTCATTTACAGAAAAACTTTCACACGCTCGATTATTTTGAGAATCACTCCAATCAAGCCGATTTCAGAGCTAATTGCAACATAGAGTTATGCTCTTATAATCTGTAATATGTGATCAGTATATAATATCCGTCTTATCAATTAACGATATGATGTTTTTAGGATTCAAGTAATAATCAATATGTTCCGGCTTGGTTATTTCAATGTTCCTTAAAAGCTCTTTGACATACCGCTCAGTCCTTAGTTCCTCTTCTGGGATTGGAATGTCAAAATCATCGTGTTTTTTTATTCCCATCGCCTCTGAAAAGGCCCTCATTATCTCGACATATACATAACTCGTAAGCAACATTCCAAAGGACTCTTCGATCCAATACTCCATCATTGTTTTTTTGAAGCCTCTTCCAATCTCTTTTATTGCGAAATATGAAGCCACATCGTCAATGCCAATCCATATATCGGCAAAACAATAATCAAACTCTCCATCATCAATGGATTTCAAATATTCCATTGCATCACATTTGATTATTTTTATTTTATCCTTGTTTTCAAACTGCGGAAGAATAAAATTATTAAACAAATCAATTACTTCCTGCTGAAGTTCAACAATTGTTATTGACTCAACATCTTCTTTCAAAGATGCCATATAAGCAAAATATCCCATACCACAGCCGAGTGTCAGCACCTTCCCTTTTGCCTTATTAATCGGTTTTTTCATAGTAAACACTTCATTCGGAGACACAGACATCCATGTGCTTTTTATGCAATTTTGGAACACAACCGGATACTTAAATGTCTCTGTAAAGCAACTAACTCTCGGAATATGTATGTTTAATTCATCTATATGTTTGGGAATATCATAAATATCCAATTCATACGGCATCATTTCGTGATAGCGAAGTTCATAATCACCCTGCTTATGATTATCATATGAAATATTCTTTATGTACGGATTCTCACAAAACTCTTTTACATCAAACACTTTGCACTCGCGCGCAATCCACCCCATAAAGAGATTCATCCATCGTGGTTCGTTTCCAATATAGGGGCCCAATATAGACTCAACATGTAACAGGAGCATTGCTTGATCTATAGAATATATATCCTCTCCATATTGAGCCATCTCTTTTTTTATTATTACAGCTTCATTACGTAACACGTCTATGTCGGAAGGTATGATAGAATTTTCACTTATCCCGAGTGTTATAACAGAATTTACAGTATTGGCTGCCTGATGAATACCTAGCATCATAGTCAACTTTTCTGCTATTCGTTTTGTATTATTTATCTTCACAACAAACTTCTCCTCATATATCTTCCGGGATAAACTGCTATCGCTTTATCAAACAAACCTGAATTCAGTGCTTATCATTTCTTTTTAATCTAATTTTTCCTGTCATGCGTTCCACAATCAACTTGAAAACTGTCGTGCGAGGCATAACTCCCTTATTGAACGGGAAAGTCTCCATATGATAGTGTT